>Ga0222427_100072_pt1 | contig 270610 bp, 215 predicted proteins | sample 2B20Ametagenome_FD_182890 | JGI IMG/M metagenome (GOLD analysis project Ga0222427, IMG submission 182890) | Enriched microbial communities from leaf-cutter ant dump, University of Wisconsin, Madison, United States - 2B20A (version 2) | ecosystem: Environmental > Terrestrial > Nest > Insects... | reverse complement strand
GGTACAGCGACAGGCCGAGCAGGGTGGACAGCGCGTCGGCCGCGCCGAAGGTGGTCAGCGTGCGGTAGCCCTGCAAGGTCAGCACCAGGCCGACGAAGGCGCCGCCGACGGCGATGATCGGCAGCGAACGCGCGCCGATCTTGTAGATCTCACGCGCCAGTTCGGCCAGGAAGTCGCGGGTCGGCAGCGAGCCGCGCAGCACGGTCAGCGAGAACAGGCCGGCGCGGCCCAGCGAGCGGATCGAGGCGGTGAACGGCATCAGGCAACCCTCGCGCGCGGGGCGGCGTCGAACGGGATCGGGCCGTCGGGCTGGCCGTGCAGGAACTGCCGCACCAGCGGGTCGGTGCTGGCCTGTAGTTCGTCCGGCGTGCCGGAGAAGACGATGCCGGCATTGGCGATCACCACCGCCTGGTCGCAGATCGGCAGGGTTTCGTGGACGTGGTGGCTGACGATGATGCTGGTCAGGCCGAGGCTGTCATTCAAACGCTGGATCAAGCTCATGATCACCCCCGAGGCGATCGGGTCGAGCCCGGTCAGCGGTTCGTCGTAGATCATCAATGGCGGGTCCAGCGCCAGCGCGCGGGCCAGCGCCACGCGCCGCGCCATGCCGCCGGACAGCTCGCGCGGCCACGCCTCGGCGGCGGCCAGCAGGCCCACCGCATGCAGTTTCATCCTCACCAATCGCTGCACCACCGGCTCGGGCAGGCGGGTATGGGTGCGCAGCGGCAGGGCCACGTTCTCGGCCACGCTCAGGTCGGTCAGCAGGCCGTTGCCCTGCAGCAGCACGCCGACGTTCTTGCGCATCTCCAGCAGCGCGCGGCTACCGTGCGGGATGTCCTGCCCGAACAGGCGCACGTGGCCGGCCACCGGCCGCAGCTCGCCGGTCAGCGCCGCCAACAGCGTGGACTTGCCGCTGCCCGAGGGGCCGAGCACGGCGGTGATGCTGCCGCGTGGCACCTGCAGCGAAACGTCGCGCAGGATCGTGCGCCCGCCGCGGTCGATGCGCACGTCGGACAACTGCACCAGGGGCGTCCGGGGAGGGGACATGGCGGCCTTTTACGGAAAAGCAACGAAGCAGGATTATCGGCGGCCCCTGAACAAAAGAGAACTGGACCGTGCAGTATTGTCGCCACAGCTGCACTTCCGGTCAGCCCGTGTGGGTGGAACGGCGCATTCCCGTCGTGGTGTGGGGCAGCTGCCACTGGTGGCGTGGCGTGTCACCAGTGCTCGTGCGATCTGCGAATACCGGTGCAACAATCTACTGATTGGCGGTAATGACGAGGGTTCGTATCCTTCAACCTGTAGCAAGCAGGTTCCGGGAAGGGAAGCAGTGACGCCAGAACAACAAGCCCGCCAATTGATCGACGCCAAGCTGGCCAACGCCGGCTGGCAGGTGCAGGACGCCAAGCGCCCCGATCTCGGCGCCGGTCGCGGTGTGGCCTTGCGCGAATACCCCACCGATACCGGCCCCGCCGACTACGTGCTGTTCGTGGACAAACAGCCGCTGGGCGTGATCGAAGCCAAGCGCGACGAGGAAGGCCACCGGCTCAGCGCGCACGAGCCGCAGACCGGGCGCTACGCCAACGCGACGCTGAAGTGGCGCAAGGACGCCGCCCCGCTGCGTTTCCTCCACGAAAGCACCGGCCAGATCCTCTGGTTCACCGATGGCGCCGACCCGGCGCCGCGTGCGCGCGAGCTGTTCCACTTCCTGCGCCCGGAGACACTGGCCGAATGGGCCGCGCAGCCGCAGACCCTGCGCCAGCGCCTGCAACAGCTGCCGGAACTGCCCACGCGCGGCCTGCGCGACTGCCAGATCAGTGCCGTCACCGGGCTGGAATGCTCGCTGGCGCAGAACAAGCCGCGCGCGCTCATCCACATGGCCACCGGCGCCGGCAAGACCTTCACCGCCATCACCGCCGCCTACCGGCTGCTGAAGTTCGGCGGCGCCAAACGCATCCTGTTCCTGGTCGATACCCGCAACCTCGGCAAGCAGGCGCATCAGGAATTCATGGCCTACACGCCGCCGGACGATGCCCGCAAGTTCACCGAGCTGTACAACGTGCAGCGCCTGTCCTCCAGCCGCATCGACCCGCATGCGCAGGTCTGCATCAGCACCATCCAGCGCATGTATTCGATCCTGTCCGGCACCGAGCTGGACGAAGCCGGCGAAGACATCGACCCGGCCGACGCCGCGCCCGCGCTCAAGGGCGAGCGGCTGGTGCAGTACAACCCGAACGTGCCGGTCGAGGAATTCGACTTCATCGTCATCGACGAATGCCATCGCAGCATCTACAACCTGTGGAAGCAGGTGCTGGACTACTTCGACGCTTTCCTGATCGGCCTCACCGCCACGCCCGACAAGCGCACCTACGGCTTCTTCAACCAGAACGTGGTGGCCGAATACAACTACGAGCAATCGGTGCTCGACGGCGTCAACGTCGGCTACGACGTGTACGAGATCGAAACCGAAGTCACCGCCAAGGGCGGGAAAATCGAAGCGCGCGAATGGGTGGACCACCGCGACCGCGTGACCCGCGCCAAGCGCTGGGCGCAGACCGAGGACGACATCGACTACGGCAAGACCGACCTCGACAAGTCCGTGGTCAATCCCGACCAGATCCGCACCGTCATCCAGGCCATGAAGACGGCGGTGGAAACGCGCATCTTCCCCAGCCGCAGGGAAACCCCGAAGACCCTGATCTTCGCCAAGACCGACAGCCACGCCGACGACATCGTCCGCTGCGTGCGCGAGGTCTATGGCGAAGGCAACGACTTCTGCCGCAAGGTCACCTACACCGAAGCCGATGCTGACGGCGTGCTGGCCAACTTCCGCAACGAGTTCCACCCGCGCATCGCCGTCACCGTGGACATGATCGCCACCGGCACCGACGTCAAACCGCTGGAAGTGCTGCTGTTCATGCGCGACGTGCGCAGCCGCGGCTACTACGAGCAGATGAAGGGCCGCGGCGTGCGCAGCCTGGACGGGGAATCGCTGCGCAAGGTCAGCAACTCCGCCGGCGGCGCCAAGGAACGCTTCGTGCTGATCGACGCGGTCGGCGTGGAGAAATCGCTCAAGACCGACAGCCGCCCGCTGGAACGCAAGCCCGGCGTCGGTCTGGATGCCCTGCTGAAAGCCGTGGCGATGGGCGCGACCGACGACGATACCGTGCTCAGCCTCGGCAACCGGCTGGTGCGGCTGGGCAAGCAACTGGACGACAAGGCGCTGGCGAAGATCAAACAGGCCGGCGGCGGCATCGGCCTGCAGGATCTCGCGCGCGGGCTGGTGCAGGCGCTCGATCCCGACCGCATCGCCGCCGATGCCCTGGACGCGGCGAAAGCCGCCGGCATCACCCGCAGCGAAGACAGCCTGACCGAAGCCGAACTCGCCGCCGCGCGGCAGGCACGCGTCGCCGCTGCCTGCGCTCCGTTCTACAAACCACAACTGCGCGAGACCATCGAAGCGGCGCGCCGCGAGCGTGAGCAGGTCATCGACCTCCTCAACGCCGACACGCTGGTGCGCAGCGAATACGCCGAGCAGGCGCAGGCCAACGCCGAAAACACGATCAGGCGTTTCCAGGACTTCCTGCAAACCCACCGCGACGAACTGGCCGCGCTGTCGTTCTTCCACGCCCAGCCGTATCGCCGCCGCGCGCTGACCCTGGACATGGTGGAAGACCTGCACGAGGCCCTGAGCCGCCCGCCGCTGATGCTGACCACGGAAAAACTGTGGAGCGCCTATGCCCGCGTGCAGGAACACCGCGTGCGCGGCGTGGATGCGCGCCGCCAGTTGACCGACCTGGTGGCGCTGGTGCGCTTCGCGCTGGGGCTGGACGACGAACTGCGCCCGTTCGCCGACAGCGTGGACAGGAAATTCGCCGACTGGGTGTTCCGCCACAACGGCAAGCGCGCCACCGCCTTCACCCCGGAACAGATGGACTGGCTGCGGCTGATGAAGGACCACGTCGCCGCCAGCTGCAGCATCGAACGCGACGACTTCGATTACGCCCAGCTGGCCGCGCGCGGCGGCCTGCAGAAAGCGTGGAGCGTGTTCGGCGGCGAGCTGGACGGGCTGATGGGGGAAATGAATGAGGAGTTGGTGGCGTGAGTGAGCTGCCGAGTGGCTGGGCGTTGTCGGAACTCCAGGAAGTCACTGAAATCAGCCCGAAGTTCAGTGCCGAATTGCCTGAAGACACACTTGTTCACTTCGTTCCGATGGCAGCGGTCGCTGAAGACTTTGGCGGAATCGATGTTTCGCAACTCCGCCCATTGCGTGAAGTTCGCAAAGGCTACACGTCATTTGCGGAAGGCGATGTCTTGTTTGCCAAGATCACGCCCTGCATGGAGAACGGCAAAGGCGCACTGGTTCCCAAATTGCTGCATGGTCAGGCATTTGGCTCAACCGAATTTCACGTCATGCGCCCAAGCGCGGCCATTTCCTCCGAATGGTTGGCGCACTACCTTTCACAACCAGACTTTCGCAAAGTCGCGCGCCACAACATGACCGGCACAGCCGGCCAATTGCGCGTGCCGACCAAATGGTTGCAAGCCGTCCAGTTGCCGATTCCACCCCGCGCCGAACAAACCCGCATCGTCGAAAAACTCGAAGCCCTGCTCGGCGATCTGGATACCGCCGTGGCCGAACTGAAGGCCGCGCAGCACAAGCTGGCCTCGTTGCGGCAATCGCTGCTGAAAGCGGCGGTGGACGGCGCGTTGACGGCCGAATGGCGCGCGGCCCACGGCAAGCCGCAGGAAGCCGGCGCCGACCTGCTGCAACGCATCCTGCGCGAACGCCGCGCGCGCTGGGAAACGAAGCAACTCGCCAAATTCGCTGCCCAGGGCAAGACCCCGCCGAAAGGCTGGCAGGCCAAGTATCCCGAGCCGGTCGCCCCCGACACCACCGATCTGCCGCAACTGCCGGAGGGATGGGTGTGGGCGAGTCTTGGGCAATGCTTTCATGTAGCCGTTGGCGCAACGCCCAGCCGCAAAGAGCCGGGCTACTGGAATGGTGACGTGCCTTGGGTAAGTTCCGGCGAAGTGCGCTTCTGTCGGATTTCCAGTACGAAGGAAAGCATCACGCAGCTTGGTTTGGAGAACAGCAGCACGCAGATCAATCCGAGAGGAAGCGTTCTACTTGGGATGATCGGCGAGGGGAGAACGCGCGGACAGGTAGCGATTCTGGACATTGAGGCAGCGAACAATCAGAACTGCGCCGCAATATGGGTTTCAGAAACCGAGCTTCCTCCGGAGTACGTCTACTTCTGGCTGTGGTCTCGCTACGAACAGACGCGCAAAGGCAGTAGTGGGAACAACCAGCCGGCACTGAACAAGTCCATCGTCGAGAGCATTCCGCTGCCGCTTCCGCCATTGGCAGAACAACACGCCATCATCGAGCAACTCGACACCGCCCTGAGCGCCTGCGACACCCAGCAAGCCGCCATCGACCACGCCCTGCAACAGGCCGCCGCCCAGCGCCGCAACCTGCTCAAGACCGCCTTCGCCGGCCAGCTCGTCCCCCAGGACCCCACCGACGAACCGGCCAGCGAACTGCTGGCGCGCATCCGCGCGGCGAAGGCGCAGATGCCTGCCGCGCACGGGCGCAAGCGTGCAGGTGCAAATCCCGCCCCCGCTACCAACTTGCGGAATACCGGCACACGCAGTCGCCGTTCCAAGGAGACAGGATGAGCGACGAGACCCAACATTTCGACCGTAAATCCCTCAAGACCGTGGTCGGCGGCACGGCGAACTTCCCTGCGCTTGCCGCCGACTGCGTGTGCTTTGCCAATGCGGCCGGTGGCCACCTGCTGATCGGCATCGAAGACGGCGCGACGCTGCCGCCGCCGGACCAGCGGATCGATCCGGGTTTGCTGGACAAGCTGCGCAAGCGAATCGGCGAGTTGACGGTCAACGTGCAGGTGGCACCGACCTTGGCCCGTGCGGAGAACGGTGGCGAGTACATCGATCTGCGCATCGGACGCACGGCGACGGGTGTGGCCTCCACCAGCGATGGCCGTTATTTCCTGCGCATTGGCGATACCTGCCGGCCCCTGCGCGGTGATGACGTGCTGCACCTGCTGAACGACCGGCCCGGTGTGCCCTGGGAGACCTTGACCTCGCTGGCGGTCAGGATTGCCGACGCCGACGCCGACAAGACCGCCGCCCTGCTGGCGGCCGTGCGCGCCTCCGACCGGGTCAAGGCCAGCGTGCGCGAGAAAAGCGATGTCGAACTGCTGGCTCACTATGGTCTTGGCGATGGCGGGGTGCTGACCCATCTGGGGATCCTTCTGGTTGGCACCGCGCGAGATCGCGCCCGCTTGGGCACTGCTCCCTTGATACAGGCCATCAAGTACGACGCCGCCGGGCAGAAGATCAACAAGTGGCAGTGGGATGACTACACGCTTTCACCGATTGAGCTGATCGATGCGGTGTGGCAGACGGTGCCGGACTTTCACGAGAGCTACGAGCTGCCGGACGGCTTGTATCGCCAGCAGTTGCCGGCCTATGACAAGCGTGTCGTCCGCGAGCTGCTGGTGAATGCGCTGGTGCACCGGCCCTATACCCAACGTGGCGACATCTACCTCAATCTGCATCCGGATCGGCTGGACATCGTCAATCCGGGCCGACTGCCGCTGGGTGTCACTCCAGCCACCATCCTGCACGCCAGCCGTCGTCGCAACGAGCGCCTCGCCAGCCTGTTCCACGATCTCAAGCTGATGGAAAAGGAGGGCTCCGGCTTCGACCTGATGTATGACATCCAGCTGTCCCACGGGCGTGCGGTACCTGTTCCAAGCGAAGGCGTGGACTCGGTGCTGGTGCGCCTTCCGCGCCGGATCCAGCGCCCCGAGGTGATTGCGCTGATGCACCAGGCCGACGCGAAGTTCCAGCTGAGTCAGCGCGAGCGCATCACCTTGGGCATGCTGGCGGCAGGCGAGGGATTGACCGCTCGCGAACTGGCGGCACGCCTGGAGTTGTCATCCGCCGATGACTTGCGCAATGCGGGCTGGCTTGGGCGATTGCCCGATCTCGGTTTGGTGCAAAGCAGGTTCAAGACGCAAGCCACACGCTACTTCATCGCCCCCGAGCTGCTCAAAGGCAGTGGGCTGGATGGAAAAACCACGCTCAAGCGCATGGAACCCTATCGGTTGCGGGCATTGATCGTCGAGGACCTGTCGCGCTATCCCGGCTCGTCTTCTGGCGAGGTCAATCGCAGGGTGGGCACGGAAATTCCGTACCGCACACTGAAGCGTGCACTGGATGATCTGGTGGGTGCCGGTGCCTTGCGCTACGAGGGGAATGCCAAGGGCCGCCGCTACTGGGTGGCCGCACAGTGAACCCATATCTGCCACTGATGGGGGAAATTCGCTTCCGCTATCGGACATTCTTCCGGAAAATTTTTTCAACCCATTGTTTTGTTTCGTTTTTTACCTGCCAACCGGACAGTTTTCTGGCAGCTATGTGGCAGATAAATCCCGTATTTTCAGAGTCGCACACAAGATGAACGCCTCCACCCTCGTCCAGAAGATCTGGAACTTCTGCCACACCCTGCGCGACGACGGGGTGGGCTACGGCGATTACCTGGAGCAGCTGACCGCCCTGCTGTTCCTGAAGCTGGCGCACGAGTACGCGCAGCCGCCGTACAACCGCGACACCCACATCCCGAAGAGCTGCGACTGGGCCAGCCTGCGCAGCAGGACCGGTGCGCCGCTGGAAGCGCACTATCTGAAGGTGCTGCACCGGCTGGGCGAGGAGCCTGGCATGCTCGGCGCGATCTTCTTCAAGGCGCAGAACAAGATCCAGGATCCGGCCAAGCTGGCGCGGCTGGTGCAGATGATCGACGAGCAGCAGTGGGTCGGGCTGGATGTCGATGTGAAGGGCGAGCTGTACGAAGGCCTGTTGCAGAAGAACGCCGAGGACACCAAGAGCGGCGCCGGCCAGTACTTCACCCCGCGCCCGCTGATCCGGGCGATGGTGGAATGCGTGCGGCCGGAGCCGGGCAGGACCATCGCCGACCCGGCCTGCGGCACCGGCGGGTTCTTCCTCGGTGCCTATGACTGGCTGACGCGCGAGGGTTCGACGCTCGACAGGAAACAGAAGGCGTTCCTGCATCGCAAGACGTTCTTCGGCAACGAGATCGTCGCGTCCACGCGCCGCCTGTGCCTGATGAACCTGTTCCTGCACAACATCGGCGACCTCGACGGCGAGCCGACGGTGGAGCGCGCCGATGCGCTGATTTCCGAGCCGGCGCAGCGCTTCGACTACGTGCTGGCCAATCCGCCCTTCGGCAAAAAGAGCAGCATGACCATCACCAACGCGGACGGCGAGGAAGATCGCGACGCGCTGACCTACGAGCGACAGGATTTCTGGCAGACCACCTCCAACAAGCAGCTCAACTTCCTCCAGCACATCGTCTCGATGCTCAAGAACACCGGCCAGGCGGCGGTGGTGCTGCCGGACAACGTGCTGTTCGAGGGCGGCGCGGGCGAGAAGATCCGCCGCAAGCTGCTGGAAACCTGCGACGTACACACGCTGCTGCGCCTGCCGACCGGCATCTTCTACGCGCAGGGTGTGAAGGCGAACGTGCTGTTCTTCGACAACAAGCCCAAGGACGGCAAAGTGCACACCAAGGGTGTGTGGATCTACGACCTGCGCACCAACAAGCACTTCACCTTGAAAACCCGTCCACTGCGTTTCGAGGATCTGCAGGATTTCATTGCCGCCTACAACCCGGCCAACCGCCATCAGCGCACGGAATCGGAACGGTTCCGATATTTCGATTACGAGACGCTGATCGCCCGCGACAAGGCCAGCCTGGATATCTTCTGGTTGAAGGATGACAGCCTGGATGACCTGGACAACTTGCCGGAACCGGCAGTGTTGCAGCAGGAGATCATCGAACATCTGGAAACAGCGCTGGCGTCGTTCCGCGAGATGGTGGCTGGATTGCCGAGTGCAGTGAAATAGCCAAGGCCAGTCGCTCCTCCTGCGACCCCGCTCCGGCACAATTCCTTCATGCCTGATACCGCCCCGGATTTCCGCCTCTACCACTCCAATGCGCTGGACGTGCTGGCCTCGCTGCTGGCCCACGAACTGCGCGAACCGGCGCCGGGGCAGCCGCTGCTGGCCGCCGACACGGTGCTGATCCCGCAGGTGGCGATGCGGCGCTGGCTGCAATCGACGCTCGCCGCCGAGTACGGCATCGCCGCCAATCTGGAATTCCTGACGCCCGGCGAGTTCGTTGCCCGCGCGCTGAAGGTCAATGTTCCCGGCGAGCACGACGACCTCGGCGCGGCCGGCCTGCACTGGCGGCTGTATGCGGCGCTGACCGACGAGGCGCTGATGCAGCAGCCGGCGATGGCCGGGCTGCAGGCCTGGCTCGACCGCGACGATCCGTTGCGGCCGTGGTCGCTGGCCGCCGAGCTGGGCGGCGCGTTCGAGAAATACCAGGCATGGCGCCGCGACTGGCTGCTGCGCTGGGAGGCCGGCGCCGATGCCGACGACCCGCAGGCCATCCTCTGGCGCCGCATCGCCAGCGGCCGCCAGCATCGCGCGCGCCGCATCAACGATTACCTCGCCCGCTTCGAGGGCGCCGACCGGCCATTGCCGCGGGGCCTGCCATCACGGCTGTTCGCCTTCGCCACGCTCAACGTCTCGCCGGACGTGCTGCGCGTCATCGCCACCCAGGCCCGCGTCGGCACGCTGCATTTCTACCTGCCCACGCCGACCCGCGCGTACTGGGGCGATTTGCAGACGCTGGCCGAAAAACTGCGCGGCGGCAGCGACGATCCGTTCGGCGAAGCCGCCGGCGAAAACCCGCTGCTGCAGGCGTGGGGCGCGGCCGGGCGCGACTTCATGGCGGTGCTGGGCAGCTACGAGGTGGTGCACCCGAGCGGCGAGATCGCCGCCTATGCCGACCCCGAGCAGCGCACCGGCAGGACGCTGGATGCAGGCGGCCTGCGCGACAGCCTGCTGCACCGCCTGCAGGCGGACCTGTTCCACCGTCGCGCCCGGCCTTCGCCGCCGCTGCGCCCGGTACTGCGTCCGGACGACCCCAGCGTGCAGGTGCACGCCTGCCACACCCGGCTGCGCGAGATGCAGGTGCTGCACGACCAGCTGCGCGCGCTGCTCGACGACCCGCGCTTCGACCCACCCCTGCAACCGCGCGAGATTGCAGTGCTGGCGCCGGACATCGACCCCTACGTGCCGTATCTGGAAGCGGTGTTCGGCGGTCGCGGCGCCGGCCAGGGCCAGATCCCGTGGGCGCTGGCCGACGCCAGCCCGTTGCAGGGCGAGCCGCTGGCCGAGGTGTTCCTGCAGTTGCTGGGGCTGCCGGTGTCGCGCTTCGGCCTCAACGAGATCCTCGACCTGCTCGCCAGCCCGCCGCTGGCCACCGCCGCCGGGCTGGACGCGGCCGCGTTCGAGCGCCTGCACGGCTGGCTGCAGGCCGCCGGCGCGCGCTGGGGGCTGGATGCCGCGCACCGCGGCCAGCGCCAGGCGCCGGCCGACGACGCCTGCACCTGGCAGTTCGCGTTGGACCGGCTGCTGCTCGGCCACGCCAGCGGCAGCGACGACGACCTGTGCGGCGTGGCGCCGTGGCCGGAGCTGGAAGGCAGCGCGCTGGCCGCGCTCGACGCGCTGATCCGCCTGCTGCGCGTGCTCGCCCGCCACCAGCAGTTGCTGGCCGAGGCGCTGCCGCCGGCGCAATGGCGCGAACGCCTGCTTGCCCTGTTGAAGGCGCTGCTGCCGGAAACCCCGGCCGACCAGGCCACCGCGCGCGCGCTGGAGCGCCTGCGCAAGCTGGTCAACGACTTCGCCGAAGAAGCCGGAAAGGCCGGCTTCGATGCGCCGGTGCCGGCCGAGGTGGTGCGCGCGCACTTCGCCGCGGTGCTGTCCGAGGCCGACACCCGCGCGCCGCTGCTCACCGGCGGCGTCAGCTTCGGCCGCATGGTGCCGATGCGGCTGCTGCCGTTCCGGGTGATCTGCGTGCTCGGCCTGAACGATGGCGACTTCCCGCGCCGCGACCCGGCCGCCGGCCTGAGCAGGCTCACCGCGGAAATCGCCAGCGGCAAACGCAAGCCGGGCGACCGCTCCACCCGCGAGGACGACCGCTTCCTGTTCCTGCAGCTGCTGGCCTCGGCGCAGGAGGTGTTCTACCTGAGCTACCTCGGCGCCGACGCCCGCGACGGCAGCGCCCGCGAGCCCTCGGTACTGGTCAGCGAACTGCTCGACGCGGCCGCCGCCTGCCACGACGATCCCGCCGCCGCGCGCCGGGCGATGGTGGTCAGGCACCCGTTGCAGCCGTTCGCCCTGGCCGCGTTCGGCGGCGACGGCGAACCGCGCCGCTTCAGCTACCAGCGGCAATGGCACCCGGCCGCCGGCGCCGTCGGTGGCCAGCGCCAGCGGCTGCCGGCGTGGATCGAGGGCGAACTGGCCGCGCCGCTGCCCGGCGCATTGCAGGAAACCAGCCTGTCGCTGGATGCCCTGCGCCGCTTCCTCGCCGACCCCGCCGGGCAGTTCCTCGAACACCGCCTCGGCCTGCGCCTGGCCGGCGAGATCGACGCCAGCGACGACATCGAGCCGCTGGTGCTGCCGGAAAAAGGCCGCGCGCATTCCTCGCTGCAGCAACACCTGCTCGCCGCGCTGCTGGAAGGCAGCGAACAGGGCCTGTACGAACGTCTGCGCGCGCGCGCGTTGCTCCCCTCCGGCGCCCTCGGGCGGCAGCAGTTCGAGCGCCTGCTCGGGCAGATACGCCCCTGCGCGCAGAGCTACGCGCGCTGGCACGACGGCACCGCGCTGCACAGCCAGCGCTACGCGGTGGAGATCGATGGCACCACCGTGCACGGGCGCATCGCGCAAATCCATCCACAGGGCCTGCCGCGGCTGCAGGCCGGCGCGCCGGGCGTGGCCTGGGTGCTGCGCAGCGGGCTGGACTGGCTGCTGGCCAATGCCGCCGGCGCGCCGCTGCCGCTGTTGCAATTCTTTGACGACGGTCAAGGTAGCCACGGCCCGCATGTCCTGCCCGAATTGCCCGCCGAACAGGCGCAGGCCGCGCTGAAAGCCTTGCTGCACCTGCGTTTGCAGGGCCTGCAGGCGCCGTTGCCGTTCGCCCCCTACAGCGGCTGGGCGATCTACAACGCCGAACCCGGAAAGCGCGAAAAAGCCGGCCGCGACAAGTGGAACGGCAGCGAGCGCAGCTGGGGCGAGCGCAATGGCGAAGCCCTGCAACTGGCCCTGCGCGGCGCCGATCCGTTCGCCGCGCCGGCCACTACCAACAGATTTATCCACAACAGCCTGTTGATATTCACCGCGCTGCGCGAAGGCCGGGTACTGCCGGAATTGCCGGAAAGGGAGGATCGGGCATGAACACCGGGCAGCCGTCGCGCGACCCCTACCTCGACCTGCCGCTGTCCGGCCTGCGCCTGATCGAGGCCAGCGCCGGCACCGGCAAGACCTTCACCTTGGCCACGCTGTTCACCCGTCTGGTGGTGGAGCAGGGCCTGCGCATGGGCCAGATCCTGGCCGTCACCTTCACCGACGCGGCCACGCAGGAACTGCGCCGGCGCATCCGCGAGCGGTTGGACTTGGCCGCGCGACTGGTGGACGTGGAACCCGCTGCCAGCGACAGCCCGGAAACCGCGCTGACCCACGCCATCCTGCAACGCCATCTGGCGCAGAGCGGGGAAAGCGCCGCGCAGCTGGCCCGGCGCCTGCGCATCGCCGCCGAGGAAACCGACCTCGCGGCGATCTTCACCATCCACGGCTTCTGCACCCGCGTGCTGGGCGAACACGCGCTGGAAAGCGGCCACGGCTTCGCCATGCCGGAACTGCTGACCAATACCCGCCCGCTGCACGCCGAACTGGCCGCCGACCTGTGGCGCCTGCATGCCGCGCGCGGCGAGGTGCTGGATGCCTTGCTGGGTTTGTGGAAAAGCCCGGAAGCATTGGCCGCCGACCTGCCGGCGCTGGTCGCCGATCTTCCCCTGCGTCCTGCTCTACCGGATGCTCCGGATGACATAGCTGCCGGGCTTGCCCGGCAGGCCGCGCAGACCGGAACCGCCGACCCCGGCACGGCCTTGCAGGCCGCTACCCGAACCCTGCGGCAGGCCATCGAGCACCACCTGCCCGCCGCTCGCCAGGCCATCGCCGACGCCTTTGAAAAAAAGGCATTCAATGGTCAGCGCGCCAAGCGCCCCAGCTTCGACAAAGCCTTCGTGGAACTGGTTGCGGGCAGCGCGATGGGCGAATGGCCGCGTGGTGACAAACAACACATCGACAAGTTGGCATCGGCCCGGCTTGGCTATTTCTGCAAGGACGGCCAGGCGCCACCTTCTTCGCCGGTATTCGATGCACTGCAGGCATGGTTCGATGCCGACGACCTGCGCCAGCAATGCTTGAAGCAGCAACGCGTGGCATTGCTGCACCAACTGCGCCTTGAGGCCCGCCAACGCCTGGCCCGCCACAAGCAGCAATACCGCGTGCAGACCTACGACGACCTGATCGACGGCGTGCACGCCGCGCTGGCCGGCGAACAGGGCGCGCAACTGGCCGCCCGGTTGCGCGCGCAGTATCGATTCGCGCTGGTGGACGAGTTCCAGGACACCGACCCGCGCCAGTGGGACATCTTCCGCCGCGTGTTCGCCGAACCGGCCGACGGCGCCGCGCTGTTCCTGATCGGCGACCCCAAGCAGGCCATCTACGGCTTCCGCGGCGGCGACGTGCACACCTACCTGCATGCCCGCGCGCTGGCCGGGGAAGCGCCGCGGCTGGCCCACAACTTCCGCTCGCGCCCGGCGCTGCTGCGCGCGATCGACGCGCTGTATGCCAATGCCGGCGAGCAGGCATTCCTCGACCCACGCATCCGCTTCGGGGAAGTGCAGCCGGGCGACAAGCGCAGCGATGCCGACTATCTGCTCGACGGCGCCCCGGCCGCGGCGTTGACCCTGCACCTGATCGATGCCGATGCGGACGGCAAACCGCTCAAGGCCGACGACTCGCGCGATGCCGCCACCCTGGCCTGCGTGGCCGACATCCACCGCGTGCTGTCCGCCGCGCGCACGGGCAACGCCCTGATCGGCGGCAAGCCGCTGCAAGCAGGCGACATCGCCGTGCTGGTGCGCTCGCACAAGGAGGCTGCGCGCATCCAGCAGGCGCTGCTGGCGGTGGGCATTCCGGCGGTGGCCGCGGGCAAGCACAGCCTGTTTGCCACCAGCGAAGCGCACGAACTGCGCCTGCTGCTGCTCGCCCTGCTGCAACCGGCCGACGAAGGTCGCCTGCGCGCCGCGCTGGCCACCGTGCTGCTGGGCGAAAGTGCCGCCGCCATCGCCGCGCTGGAGCACGAAGGCGAACGCCAGCGCCAGCATCAGGAACGCCTGCTGCGCTGGCGCGAACGCTGGCAGCGTGGCGGCATGCTGGCGATGTTGTCCGAACTGTGCGCCGAACAGGCCGAACGCCTGCTGGCACTGACCGACGGCGAGCGCCGCCTGAGCAACTACCTGCAACTGGGCGAACTGTTGCAGGAAGCCGGCCACCGCAGCATCGGCCTGCATGGCCTGCTGGACTGGTTGCAGGCGCGCATCGCCCACGCCGATGCCGGCGACGACACCCAGTTGCTGCGGCTGGAATCGGACGCGCGCCGGGTGCAGGTCATCACCCTGCACAAGAGCAAGGGGCTGGAATACCCGCTGGTGTATCTGCCGTTCGTCGGCATCGAAACCGAGGCAAACAACACCGGAAACCACCGGGTCGTGAATGACGGTACGCAGCGCGTGCTGCACTGGAAGATCGACAAGGACGCCGAAGACTGGAAGCGCGCCAACACGCAGGCCGACCAGGAAGAAGCCGCCGAAACCGCGCGCCTGCTCTACGTCGGCCTGACCCGCGCCGAACACGCCTTGTGGATTGCCGGCGGCGCATTGAAGGGGCTGCGGGAATCACCGCTCGGGCCAATGCTGGGCGACATGGGGACGCTGGCCGCGCATCAGGACATCCGCATCGTCGAAGGCAACGTGGCGACGTTGCCGCCGCGCCTGCCACCCGAGCGGGAGCAGGCCCTGCCGCCGGTGCGCGACGTGCAGCGCGCGCTGTCGCATGACTGGTGGGTCTACAGCTTCACCCAGCTTGCCCATGCCGAAGCCGGCCACGACACCTACGCCGCCGCCACCGAGGACAGCGGTGGCGCGACCGACGAGCCGGTGCAGGCCGAGCTGGAAGCCGAAGCGGACACCACCACGGTGCAGGAAGCCTTCGATCCACGTTTCGCCGGCAGCCGCTTCGGCAACGTGCTGCACGCCGCGCTGGAAAACACCGACTTCGCCGCCTGGGGCAACTGGCAACCCGGTGATGGCGCACCGCAAGGGCAAGGCGAGGTCATCGCCAAGGCCTTGCACGAGGAAAGCTATGCCGAAGCCGATATCGCCGATGGTGTCGTCCTGCTCACCACGCTGGTCGGCCAGACCCTGACCGTCGCCTTGCCGGAGGGCGGTGCACTGCATTCGCTGGGCGAGGGCGAACGTCGCGCCGAAATCGAATTCCACTTCGCCATGCAGCCCACCGCCGTGCCCGCCTTGCTGCGCGTGCTGCACGCGCACGGTGTCGCCCGCCACCGCCACGGCTTCGGCACGCGGCAACGGCTGGAGGGGCTGATGACCGGCAAGATCGACCTCACCTACCGGCGCGACGGCCGCTGGTACGTGCTCGACTACAAGTCCAACCGCCTGCCCGGCTACGCCCCGGCGCAGCTGGAAGCGGCCATGCGTCACAGCGAATACGACCTGCAGGCGCTGATCTACAGCGTGGCCCTGCACCGCTGGCTGCGCTTCCGCCTGGGCGATGGCTACGACTACGCCCGCGACTTCGGCGGCATCCGCTACTTGTTCTGCCGCGGTCTGGACGCTACCCGCAACCCGTCGCCGGGCCTGTACGCCCACCGCTTCGCCCCGGAGCTGGTGCAGGCCGTGGACGAACTGTTCGCAGGCGGCGAGCCTTTGGATTCCCTCTCCCGACGGGAGGACGGAGGGCTGAAGCCTCTCTCCCGCCGGGGTGAGGAGAGCAGCTTGCGAACCACTGGTTCGCTGCCCGCCGAACGCCCTTGCGCCAGCGCAAGGGCCGGGGCGCGGAGCGGGGGTTGGGGTGAGGGCCAAACGGAAGCAGCGAGAACCGAACAGTGAACCTGCTGACCAGCCTCAACAAAACCGGCGTTCTTCGCCCACTCGACCACGCCCTCGCGCAAAGCCTGCGCCGCCTCGACCCGGCCACCCCGGACGAAGTGCTCGCCGCCGCCACCCTGGCCTCGCTGGCCGTGGCGCAGGGCCATGCCGGTTTCGACCCCATGCAACCGGCACGGCTGCTCGAAACCCCGTTGCCGTGGCCCGAGCCGCAGGCATGGATCGCGCAACTGCGTGCTTCGCGCTGGGTGGCGACGCCGGACGACGACAGCGCCGAGGCCGGCCAGGCCCCGCTGGCATGGGAACACGGGCTGCTCTACCTGCGCCGTTACCGCGAATACGAACGCCGCCTCGCCCTGGGCCTGCAACGCATCGGCCGGGCCCAGGTGGAAAACGGTGACCCGGCCATGCTGGCGCCATTGTTCGCGCAGCTGTTTCCCGGGGACCAGATGGCGGCGCCGCACGCCTCTTCCATACAGCGCGACCTGTTCGCACAGACGCCTTTCGATGGAGCGGACGAACCGGCCCGCAACGCGGACCATCAGGCCCGCGCCGCCGCCCTCGCCCTGCGCCACGCCCTGCTGCTGGTCACCGGTGGCCCCGGCACCGGCAAGACCACCACCATCGCCCGCCTGCTGGTGCTGCTGGCCGCGCAGGCCGGTGCCGCCGGCCTGCCACCGCCGCGCGTGGCACTGGCCGCGCCCACCGGCCGCGCCGCCGAGCGCATGGCCGAAAGCCTGCGCAACGCGGTGCAGCATCTGTCGCAACTGGGCGTGGACGCGGCCTTGCTCGAACAGTTGCCGAGCACCGGCACCACCCTGCATCGGCTGCTCGGGGTGATCCCGGATTCACCGCGTTTCCGCCACCATGCCGACAACCCGCTGCCATTCGACGTGGTGGTGGTCGATGAAGCCTCGATGATCGACCTGCCGCTGATGGCCAAGCTGGTCGACGCCATCGCCAGCGGTGCCCGACTGGTGCTGCTGGGCGACCCCGACCAGCTGCCCTCGGTGGAAGCCGGCGACGTGCTCGGCGCGATCCTGCGCGCCGCCGGCGATGGCGACGCCGTCGCCCCGGCCGATGCGCAGGCCTTGCAACCGCTGCTCGGCGAACCGCCGGCGGAATCCATCGCGGCACCGGCGCCCGGTTTTGCCGGTGCGCGCGTGCACCTGCACCGCGGCTATCGCCAGAGTGACGCACTGCAACTGGCGCCGTTGGCTGCGGCGATGCGCGAAGGCGATGCCGCGCGCACGCTGTCGCTGCTGCGCAGCGGCGACCTGCCCGGCGTGCACTTCCACGAAAACGAAGGCGACCCACTGCAGGCATGGCACGACCCGCTGCAACGCTACTGGGATGCACTGGCCACCGCGCAAACCCCGGCGCAGGCGCTGGCACTGGCAAGCCGCCTGCGCCTGCTCACCGCCGTGCGCGAAGGCCCGCAGGGCGCACGCGGCCTCAACGCGCGCATCGAGGAACTGCTCGGCGGTGCCACTCCGCGCGGCGGTGCACCGGCCCACTTCCACGGCCGCCTGTTGCTGGTTACCGAGAACAGCTACCGCCACCGCCTGTTCAATGGCGACGTGGGCATCTGCCTGCACGATGGCAGCGGCCGTGGCACTACCGCCTGGTTCCCCGGCGACGACCCCGAAAACCCGCGTCCGTTCCACCCGGCCGCGCTGCCGGCGCACGAAAGCGCCTTCGCAATGACCGTGCACAAGGCGCAGGGCTCCGAGTTCGACCAGGTGTGGCTGCAACTGCCATCGCGCGACAACCGCGTGCTCGGCCGCGAGCTGCTCTATACCGGCATTACCCGCGCGCGCCACGCCTTGCACCTGGCTGGCAGCGTCGAAGTGATCGAAGCCGCGCTGTCCCGGCATGCCAGCCGGCTTTCCGGCCTCGCGCAGCGCCTGGCCGGCAATCCGCCTCCAACCGGGACACTGCCATGAACGCAGCATCACACCCCGCTCCCATCGTGATCGTCACCGGCGGCACCCGTGGCATCGGCCGCAGCATCGTCGAGCGGCTGCATCGGGACGGCCACGGCATCCTGTTCACCCACTCCGCTTCCGGCGACGAGGCGAGTGTGCTGGAAGCGGAACTGCACCGGGCCGGCCAGCCTTGCCGTGGCCTGCGGCTCGACGTGACCGCAGACGATGCCCCGGCACGGATCTTCGCCGCCGCCGGGGCGCTCGGCGACGTCGTCGCGCTGGTCAACAACGCCGGCGTGACCGGTCGGATCGGGCCGATCCACGAGCTTGCCGACGACGACCTGCAACGGGTCGTCGCGGTCAACCTGATCGCCCCGGTGCGGCTGTGCCGGGAAGCGGCGAGGCACTGGGCGGGCCGCACGGCGCGCTCGACCATCGTCAACATCTCCTCCGTCGCCGCGCGGACCGGCTCTCCCGGCGAATACGTCGCCTACGCCGCCACCAAGGCCGCGCTGGAAACCCTCACCATCGGATTGGCCAGGGAGCTTGCGCCCGCGAACATCCACGTCAACGCAGTCTCGCCCGGCACCATCGACACCACCATCCATGCCCGGGCCGGGCAACCGGACCGCGCGTGGCGGGTGGCCGAGCGGATTCCGCTGAAGCGCCCCGGGCAACCGAAGGAAATCGCCGGCGCAGTGGCGTGGTTGTTGTCCGCCGATGCCTCGTACGTCACCGGGAGCATCGTCAACGTCAGCGGTGGCCTGTAGGTGCCGGGCTTGCCCGGCACGGGGCTGCACCGGGAACGCTTCATGCGGGGCAAGCCCCGAATCTACGGGTAGGTGTCGCCCGTCGCCCACGGCTCGTGCTGCAAACGCTCGGCAAGGTAATCGATCAGCCGCTGCACCCGCGCCCGGCGGCGCAGGCCGGGCGGGGTGACGATGTGCAGCCTGATCGGCTCCACCTGCCAGTCGTCCATCGCCATGGCGCCCACGGTCAGTCGCCTTGCCGTCCCGGCATCATCAGGATCACCAATGGCGCGCACGCCGCCTGCGCACAGCCCATCAAGCGTGTTTCATCGCCACTGCGCCAGATGCTGGTGGCGGCGGCATTGATCTCGAACTCCCACACCTTTCCCTCGGCCTGGGCTTGTCCCTTGATTGAACATGGCAGCCAGTCGTAATCATGCAGTTGTCCTTCGCGCAGCCTCGTACTCAGCTGGAACAGCGAGGCTACCTGCTGCTTGTCCAACGACCACATCCGGCAGGTCGCCTCTTCGCTGGCCATGTGCGGGGTACCGGGCGCGGGTTGATAGATCGATGTCGAGACTTCGATGACGCTGAAGGGTGCAGGGATGTCATCGATGTGGGCCGGCTGCTGGCATGCCGGGAGTATCGGGAGCAGGAGCAGGAGGCAGGGCCGGCGCATACAGGTCAGCACCCTCGCCGGGCGTTTTGCGCGAGATGACATCGTGTTGATAAACGTCATGGTCAGTCAGTCCGAAGTTGCGTTGCAGGATGCCTACCAGTTGTTGGATCGAAGCGGCCTGCTCAGGCGTCGGGGCTTCCCAGGTCTGCGTGGCCGGGACGTAACGGGCGACGACCTCGATGCCGAGGCTGTCGCCATTGGTGGGGTAGCGCTCGGGATAGGGACGGGTCGTTTCCACGCGGCTGACGGCCTTGACCGCTCCGGCTCGCCATTCCGCCTGGCCGGCACGTGCGTGTTCAAGCTCGCGTTGATCCCCGGGGACGATGGTGCCCTCCACTTCTCCTCGTGAACGGATGGCTCCCACATGCCAGGCCTGTCGGTCCACGCGGATGGTCTGGTGGGTGGTGCCGTCCTTGTCGATCAGGAAATGCGCACCGGTGCCGCCAGGACCGGTGCGCCATGCGTTCAAGGTGCTGGCGGCGCTGCCGGATTCGGTGCGGTGCAGGACGATGCCGTTTGGCCGGGACATCGCGCCATGCTGGATCTGCGGGACGGGGGTGTGGAGGATGCCCGGATCCGTCAGGAAGCCGTCCTGCCCAACACTGGTTTTCAGCCCGTAGGCCGACAGCGATTGCCGGGCCGGACGATTGGCGCTTTCCAATGAAGTACGGAAGCGGAATGCCGCCGGATCCGCGCTGTGGCGGTGGTATCCCTCTCGCGGCAAGGCGAACAGCGAGGGCTGCGAGGCAGCCGGGTCACCGGCAATTATCCGGTCGATGTCCCGGGCGTCGATATGTGGCTGGCGGTTGCGGATGTCCGCATACAGCGCGGCCGCGAGGTTGGCGCCATGTTCCGGGCTCCAGCGCTGCAGTGCCCGTACACCATCCAGAATGCGTCGGTACATCGCGTGATCCGGATGCAGCGGGTCATCGGGAAAGCGCGTTGCAGGTGCTTCAGCCATTGGGATCCCTCCTTGGGTCGATGGTGGCCGAGGCAAGCAGATACCACCTGCGGTGGGTACGGTCAATTTCAATCATTCCGGATGTCGCCGCCCGTCGCCCACGGCTCGCGCTGCAAACGCTCTGCAAGGTAATCGATCAGCCGCTGCACCCGCGCCGGGCGGCGCAGGCCGGGCGGGGTGACGATGTGCAGCGCGATCGGTTCCACCTGCCAGTCGTCCATCGCCGTTTCCAGCTTGCCGTCGCGCAGGTCTTCCCAGACCAGGAACTCCGGTTGCAGCGCCAGCCCGAGGCCGTCGCGCAGGGCGGCGGCGAACACCTCGGCGTTGTTGGCCTGCAACGCCCACGGCACGGTCTGCGCGAACTCGCCGTGGCGGCGGTGGCGGAAGCGCCAGCCGTTGCCGCCGCGCGCGAGGCTGTAGTGGAAGCCGCGGTGACGGGCGAGGTCGCGCGGGTGCTGCGGCTTGCCGTGCTCGGCGAAATAGGCCGGCGCGCCGACCAGCAGGATGCGCACCTGGCACAGCCGCCTTGCGCGCAGGCTGGAATCGGCCAGGGTGGCGATGCGCAGCGCCAGGTCGAAGCGCTCGGCCACCAGGTCCACCTGCGCGTCGCCCAGCTGCACGTCCAGTTCCACCTCCGGGTATTGGCGCATGAAGTCCGGCAGCAGCGGCGCCAGCCGCGCCACGCCGAAGGACATCGGCGCGGCCATCCGCACCCGCCCGCGCAGGGTGGTGGAACGGTCGGCGACCTCGGCTTCCACCGCCTCGCCCTCGTCGAGGATGCGCGTGGCGCGCTCCAGCGCCGCCTCGCCGGCGGCGGTCAGCGACATGCGCCGCGAGGTGCGGTGGAACAGGGTGGTGCCGATGCGCGTCTCCAGCCGGGTGATGGCCTTGGACACGGTGGCCTGCGACAGCCCCAGCGCGTCGGCGGCGCGGGCGAAGGAGCCGGCCTCGGCGACCTTGGCGAAGATCGCCCACGCTTCCAGATCGGGTAATGGGTTCATGGCGGTGACCGGGGATGTGCCTGCTAATCATCGCACTAATGGAAAGAATGCATTTCCAATCATTCCATTCTACCGATGGTGGCACCTGTCTAGACTGGCCCCCATCGCAACCACCCATGCAGGAGAACGCCATGATCGAGCGTCGCCCGTTTGCCAGCCTCGGCGGTGCCAACCACGGTTGGCTGGATGCCAGGCACCACTTTTCCTTCGCCCAGTACCACGACCCGGCGCGCCTCCACTGGGGTGCGTTGCGGGTGTGGAACGACGACACCATCCAGCCCGGCACCGGCTTCCCGCCGCACCCGCATGCCGACATGGAGATCGTCACCTACGTGCGTGAAGGCGCCATCAGCCACCAGGATGACCAGGGCAACAAGGGCCGCACCGAGGCCGGTGACGTGCAGGTGATGAGCGCCGGCAGCGGCATCCGCCATTCCGAATACAACCTGGAGCCGGGCGTGACCCGCATCTTCCAGATCTGGATCATCCCGGACGCACGCGGCGGCGCGCCGTCGTGGGGCGCCAAGCCCTTCCCCAAGGGCGAGCGCTCCGGCCGCTTCGTCACCCTGGCCAGCGGCATGGCCGGCGATGACGAAGCGCTGCCGATCCGCGCCGACGCCCGGGTGCTGGGCGCGACGCTGAAGGCCGGGGAGAGCGCCGAGTACCACTTCGGCGACAACACCCGCCACGGCTACCTGGTGCCGAGCAGCGGCAAGGTGGAAGTGGACGGCGTGGTGCTCGACGCCCGCGACGGCGCGGCGATCACCGATGTGCGCAGCATCCGCGTGCGCGCGCTGGAGGATGCCGAACTGGTGCTGGTGGATACCGCGGCCTGAAAGGCATCCATCGATGGATGACGGGCAGACGCGGCTGGCCGCGTCTGCCCGTTCCCGCATCGGCCGCCCCGGCTCAGAACCGGTAACGCACGCCGGCATGCAGCGAACGCGGCCCGCCGGCCTGCAACAGCGCGTCGTCGAGGGAGGCCCGGTCGCGCACGGTCAGCAGGCCGACGTAGTGCCGGTCCAGCAGGTTGTGCACCTCGCCGAAGACCGACCAGCGCCCGCGCTCGACGCCACCGCGCAGGCCCAGCAGGCCATACGCGCCCACGCGATAGGTGTTGGCGAAATCGGCATGGCGCGCGCCGACAATGTCGAAGGTCGGGCCGGCGAAGAAACCGCCGTCGTGCCGGTACATCACCTCGCCGCGCAGCACGTAGGCCGGCGCCGCCGGCAGGTCGTTGTCGCCATAGGTCGGGTCGTCGTCGAACGAGAATGCGTTCCAGGTGGCGCTGAGCAGCGGTTCGATGCGGTGCGCGCCGCCGCCGAACGGGAAGCTGGCGCCGGCCAGCGCCTCGATGCCGGCGTGCACGGTGCGGCCGATGTTGGTGGACAGGCTGGTGCCGGGTGCGGCGGGGTCGTCCACCGACAGGATTTCGTCGCGGATGCGCGCGTAGTACGCCGACACGTCCCAATGCCAGTGCGGCGCGTCGGCGGCCGCGGCCGTCGCCCCGCGCAGGCCCACCTCGACCACGTTGCCGTGCATCGCATCGAGCGTGGCGCCGCCACCGCGCAGGTCATCCTCCAGCTCGAACATGGTCGGCGCCTCGTACAGGCGGCCGAGGCTGGCGAACAGCTCGCCGCCGCCCAGCGCGTGGATCACGCCCAAGCGCGGATTGAACGCAACGTAGTCGGCCTTCGGGTTGCGCAGCGTGCCGCTGGCCAGGTCGGTGTTGCGCACGTCGCGGCCGGTGGACACGCCCTGCGCGCCGTACACCAGCGTCCATGCCGGCGCGAACGTCCAGCGATCGACCAGGAACACCTCGGCGCTGTCGGAGCGGTTGTCGATGAGGCCGGTGCGGCCATTGCGGCGGCCGCCGTCGTTGCGGTAGTTGCCACCCCGCTCGCGGGTATCGGCCAGGTTGAGGCCGGCCAGCACGTCGTGGTCGCCGTGGATGACGTTGTAGCGGAGCATGCCGGCCACGGTGCGCTGGCCGGTGTCCTTCAGCAGGCTGAAGACCTCCGTCGGCGGCAGCGGCCCGGGCCCGTCGAAGTCCACCATCACCTTGTCCACGATCGGGTGGTAGAGGTCCTGCCGCTCCCAGGACAGGCCGAACTCCAGCCGGCGACCGGCGTCGACGTTCCAGCTGCCCTTGGCCGCCAGCCGGGTGCTGCGCACGTTCAACTGGAAGTTGCCGGTGATGGCCGAGGGCTGTGCCCGGTACGGGTCCTCGTCGAACTGGGCGCGGGTCAGCGCTCCGGCCAGCTGTTCGTCGTTGTCGATGTGGCTGGCGAAGACGCGCAGGTCGAGGTCGTCGCTCGCCTGCCAGCCCGCGTTCGCATACAGGCTGCTGCGCCGTTGCCGGCCATGTTCGCGGTAGCCGTCGCGGTCCCGGCTTTCCAGCGTGACCTGTCCATCCAGCGTGTCGGCGACGCCGCCGGCGGTCAGGCGGCCGGCACGCAGGCCGTGGCTGCCGCCGGTGAACGCCACCTGCGTGGCCGGCGAGTTGCGCGCGGTGGCCGTGGTGAAGTCCAACGCCCCGCCGAGGTTGCTGGCGCCATAGGCCAGCGCGTTGGCGCCGCGCGCGAAGACCGCGGTACGCGCCGCCAGCGGGTCGGGGAAGCGGTTGTGGTTGTTGCCGTCGGCGGTGGTGATGGGCAGGCCGTCCTGGAACAGCTTGACGCCGTTGCCGTCGTAGCTGGTCGCGTCCAGGTTGGAGCCGCGGCTGGAAAGGAACACGGCATCGCCACCGGTGCCGCTTTCGCTCCACACGCCGGGCGCGTAGCGCAGCGCATCGGACAGGTTGTCGACGGTGCGTTCGTGGAACGCCTCGCCGTCGATCACGCTGACGCCGCCGGGTGTCAGCGCCTGCTCGGCCTTGAGGCGATCAAACGCCACGGAACGGACTTCGATCCTGTCCAGCGTTGCCGGGGTGGGTGGGTCGGCGGCGATGGCACAGGCGGGTGCGCAGGCGATGAGGAGGGCGGCGGCCAGCGGTGAAACACGGGCGGCCGCAGCAATGCGGCGCCGCGGAGAAGCGGGGGTGTTCATCTGAAGGGGTGTCCTTTGCCGGAATGTGAAGCCACTGGATTCCCGGTGTCGCCAGCGCACGCATGCGCACGACCTGCGGCATGGCGCGTCGGGCGCCATGCATGCGGTTCGATTGGACACGGGAAACCCAAGGCAAAAGTGCGCAGTGCAAGGCGCCGCGCGGTCAGCAGGGCCTGGGGTTCAGGACAGGACGGGCGGCCCGCGGCTACCGAGGCCGCGCAGGTTCGGCCGTGGCCGCATTCGCGGTGCGGCCGGAAGGGGCAGCGGGCCCGCGGACAGGCGCGGCAAGGCCGGGCATGCGAACAACAGCAGCAGCGGCAGCAGGCCCGCGAGGTGGCAGTACCCGCAGTCCCCGCCCATCGTGGCGTGCCCCTTGTCGAAGGGTGCTTGTTCCACGGGCGACTGCCTGCCGGTATCCACCCACTTCAGGCCGCTGGCGGTGCACAGCTCGGCCCACCCCTGCAGCATGCGCGGGCCGGCATCGGCCAGCACCCGGCTGACCGCGGGCGCCAGCGCCATCAGCAGCGCGGCCAGCAGGGCCAGCCGGAGCATGCGCCTGAAACAGGAGGGTGAGCGGATCACGGCCGCATTCTATGCGCGGATGCGGCGCGGCGCCCATTACACTGCCGGCTGCCATCGACGAGGAGCACCCGCATGCAGGCCAAGGGCGAATTCGAGGTCACGCGTATCCCGCAGGATCCGCTGGACGTCGGCGGTGGCGCGGCCGTCGGCCATTCCCGCATCGACAAGCGTTTCCACGGCCCGCTGGACGCCACCGGCGTCGTGCACATGCTGTCGTTGATGTCGCCGGCATCCGGTTCCGGCGCCTACGTCGCCCTCGAACGCATCGAAGGCACGCTCGACGGCCGCCACGGCAGCTTCTTCGCCCAGCACAACGGCGTCATGGACCGCGGCAGGCCGACACTCGACCTGAGCGTGGTGCCGGACAGCGGCACCGGTGAACTGGCCGGCCTGCATGGCCGCATCGCCATCGACATCGTCGGGGGCAAGCACTTCTACACCTTCGATTACGGGTTCCGCGAAGACTGAAGCAGCAGGCGTGGCTCGCCTTGCAGGAGCCTCGTAGAAGCCCTGTAGGAGCGACGTCAGTCGCGATGGAGCTTTCCCGGAAAACCCAGGTCGCGACGGACGTCGCTCCTACAGGGCACGCGGCGCTTTCAGCCTTCCAGACCGAGGAAGGTGCGCAACCGCTGCAGCTCCTCGTCCAGCGCTTCCCCGAAGCCAACATCACGCGGCGCGCGGCCGGCCACGTAGCCCAGCTCGTGGTGCAGGCGCCCGCCGGCGACTTTCAGGTTGCCCCAGCCGATCACTTCGTCGCGCCACAGCAGCGGCAGCGCATAGTGGCCACGCACACGCTTGTGCGCAGGCGTGTAGGCCTCGAAGCGATAGGCCCAGCCCCACAGCAGCTCGAAGCGGCGGCGGTCCCAGACCACCGGGTCGAACGGCGCCAGCAGGCGCACCTGCGACGGGATGCGCCAGCCGCGTGCCGGGTCTTCGTCGCCGGGCCAATACCAGTCCACGCCATCGATGCGCGCATGCGCGAGCCGCTGTTTCGCACGCGTCAGCGTGGCCCGGCGCAGGTCCTGCCATTGCGGCGCGGCGCCGGCCAGCATGCTGACCAGTTGCGACAGGCTGGCCGCCGGCAACGGCGCGTATTTCCGCACCAATGCATCGGCCATCGCATCCATCGCCGATTGCGGATCGGCACTGGCCTGCCACGGCGCGGCCAGCGCATAGACGCGGGTACCGCTGTCGCGGCGGACCACGTCGAGGTGGCTGCGGTAGTGCAGGCCGTCCAGCAGCTCGGTGGACAGGCGGCTGTTGCCGCCGAACCAGTTCTTCACCGGGCCGTGGCCCAGCGCGGCGTCCACCTCGGCCGGGTGGGCCTCGCCAAGCCGTTCGACCTCGGCCAGCACCGCATGCGCCAGTTTCCAGCGCGGCTTGTCCCACACGCGGCGGGCGCTGCGCGGGTGCATCAACGCGCGCAGCGCCGGGGTGAGGAAGCCGTAGTTGATGAAGAAGTCTTCCTGCAACGGCAGTTGCGGGTAGCGCCGTTCCAGATCGCCGGCGCGGTAGTTCCTGACGCGGTGACGCAGGGTCAAATCCTGCGCGCGGGCTGGCGCGCGCAGCGGGTCGGCCTGCACGAAGCCGCCGAGCCGCTCGACGGCGGCCATCAGGGTGGTGGGCGGGAACAGGCTGCGGGCGACGGCGTGGCGGCGCAGCGCGGCGAGGTCGAGGCGGACGGGCATGGGGAAGGCAGGTTGGCGCGGCGCGTTACCCGCGGCGTGCGGCTTCGATCTTCGCGATGTCGATCTTCGTCATCTCCATCATCGCCGCGAACGCGCGCCTGGCCGCCGCCGGGTCGGGATCGGCGATGGCGTCGGTCAGCGCACGCGGGGTGATCTGCCACGACAGGCCCCACCTGTCCTTGCACCAGCCGCAGGCGCTTTCCCGGCCGCCATTGCCAACGATGGCATCCCACAGGCGGTCGGTCTCGGCCTGGTCGTCGGTGGCGATCTGGAACGAGAACGCCTCGCTGTGGTGGAACGCGGGGCCGCCGTTCAGGCCAAGGCAGGGGATGCCGGCCACGGTGAACTCCACCGTCAGCACGTCGCCCTGCCGGCCGGCAGGGTAGTCGCCGGGCGCGCGATGGATGGCGTGCACCGCGCTGTCGGGGAAGGTTTCGGCGTAGAACGTCGCCGCGTCCAGCGCGGTGCCATCGAACCAGAGGCAGACCGTGTTCTTGCTGACCATTGCGCTGTTCCCGTACCGAGGCGGCGTGAGCAGGAAGACTACTTCAGATGCAGGGAGGCGGTCAGCGCCGTAGGAGCGACGTGAGTCGCGACGAAGCTTTCCCTGCGAAGCCCCGGTCGCGACTCACGTCGCTCCTACGGGGATCAACGGAGGATGCATTACGGCAACTTCCTGCGGCGTGGGCTGCCGGTGCGCGCCGGTTTGCGCGTACCGACGGCTTCGTTGGCATCGGTGCTGCCGTCCAGCTGCTCCAGCCACGTCAGCACGTCGGCATAGGCGACGAAATGCTGTAGATAGTCGGGGCAGACCTCGCGCATCAGTGCCATCGCGCGGTAGCTGAGGACGCTGGAATGCAGTGGGCCGGCGTCTTCGGGCAGGCCGTCCAGGCATTGCCGCAGCAGGCTGTCGATGCGGATGCGGCTCCACAGCTGCTGGAATTCGTCCAGCAGCGGCATGGCTGGTGGTTCGGCGGCGGGCGCCGGTTCGCCGGCAGCATCGGTGCGCGGTGCGGATGCCGTTTGCGGCATCGCATCCAGTCGCGGCGTACTTGCCAGCTGTTCCAGCAGCGGCTTGAACGGGCTTGCGCCCGTTTCGGCGCTGCGTGTTCCTGTTTGTGGTGGATGGGCGAGCAGGCCGGCATAGGCATCGGCCAGCACCTGCAAACGCGCATCCAACTGCTTCCGCACGGAACCCTCGTGCCGTGCCGCATGGCGCGCCAATGCGTCCATCAACGCGAAGCGCGACGGATCGACGCGGTCCGCGCCCTGCGCGCGCCACGCATCGAGCCGTGCGCGGATGCCGGCGGTTTCAGCGGGCATCGGCCTTGGCATCGGAGGCGTGGCGCGGGATCGGTGCGATCTCGACGCGACGGTTCTTCGCGCGACCGGCTTCGTCGTCGTTGGAGCTGACCGGCTGCTCGGCACCGAACGCGGCGGCGAACACCGACGACGACGGCACGCCATCGGCGATCAGGGTGCGGGTGACGGTGAGCGCGCGCGCGGCGGAAAGTTCGAGGTTGTCGGCGAAGCGGGCATTGCTGGCGCGCACCGGCTGGTTGTCGGTGAAGCCGCTGACCATCAGGATTTCCTCGCGCGCGCGCAGGTAGTCGCGCAGCGGGCCGGCGATGCTCTGCAGCAGCTCGCGGCCTTCCGGCTGCAGCTGGTCGGAGTTCAGCGCGAACAGCACGCTGCCGCTGATGCCGATGCGGCCATCGATGACGGTGACGCGGCCGGCGGCCAGCGGCGCGGCCAGCGCCTCTTCCAGCGACTTGAGCTTGGCCGCCTCGGCCTGCCGCTGCTGCACTTCCTCGTCCAGCCGCTTGTGCAGCAGCAGCTGGATGCCGATGACGCTGGCCAGGATCAGCACGAACGCGCCCAGCAGCACCGACATCAGGTCGCCGAACGCGGCCCACGTGGTCGCGCTGGATTCGGCGTCGAACTCGATCTCGTCGCTCATGCGCCCGCGGCCCCGTCACGCGCGCCGGCCAGTTGCTGCAGTTCGCCGATGATCTGCTTCTGCGAGAGCATGCTCAGCTCGATCACCTCGCGTGCCTGCGCCACGTAGTAGGCCAGCTGCTCGTCGCTGCGCGCCAGCGATTTGTCCAGCGCCGCCTCGATGGCCTGAAGGCGTTCGCCCAACGCGGCGGTGGATGCGCCGAACGACTGCACCGCGCCACCGAACACTTCGCCGAGGCTGGCCACTTCCAACGCGCTGCCGGTGACATGCGCGGCGGCGGCATCGAGCTTGCCGGCCTCGCTTTCGACCTGCGTGCTGAAGCGGTTGCCGACGCGCTCCAGCAGTTCGGCCGAGGTGGATACCAGCGCGTCGATGGCGCCGCGCTGCTCGTTGGAGGCATGGTTCACCGCGTCGAGCAGGGTCTGCACGGTTTCCAGCAGGCGGCCGCGCTCTTCCAGCGTGGCGGTATCGCGGACCATGCTGTCGGACAGCTTCTGCCGCAGTTCGGCGACCACTTCGGCGGCGGCGCGCGGCGCTTCGGAAGCGGTGGCGACCAGCCGCGCGATCTCGGCCAATGTGTCGCGGGCGTGGGCCTGCGCCTGTTCGTTGATCGCCTGCGTGGTCTGCGCCAGCGTGTCGCAGATCTGCTGCTGATGCCGTGCGACCTGCTCGCCGCTGTGCTGCAGCTGGCGGTCGAGCGTGGCGATGCTGGCGTCCAGCGCCTGCGACCAGCCGGACAGGCGCTGCGCGTCGCGGGCTTCCAGCGTGGTCTGCAGGTGTTCGTGCGAGTGCTGCACGGCATCGACCAATGCGCGGGCATGGTTTTCGAACGTGGCCGACGCGGTGGCCAGCGCCTGTTCGTGGCGCTGCGCCAGTGCGTCGTGCGCCGCGTGCTGCTGCGCCAATGCGCCGCTCCATGCGCTGGCGGTGCGCGCGGTGCTGTCTTCCAGCCGCGTGGCGACGCCATCGAGCAATGTCGCCGAGCGCTGCTCGAAGGTACCGGTGAACTGGTGCAGTGCCTGTTGCAGGCCGTCGGTCAGCGCGGCGTTGCCGCGTTGCTGTTCGGCGATGGCGGCGTTCCAGCTTTCGCGCGCGGCATTGGCCGCGTTCTGCACGGCGGCGTCGAGACCGGCCAGCTGCTTCTGCGTGGCGCTTTCGATGGTGGCATGCAGTGCATTGGCGCGTTCGGCCAGCCCGGCCATCGTGGTTTCGACCACCGGTTGCAGCGCCGCGCCGACGGCGTTGGCCTGCTGGGCGATGCCCTCGCGCAGCGCCTGCTGCAAGGTGCCGGCCAGTTGCGTATACGCCGCTTCGCTGCGCTGGTGGAACTGCTGCTGGTCGGCATGCAGGCGTTCGCCATTGCTTTGCTGCTGGCGTTCCAGCGCGTCGGCCAGTGTTTGCAGGCGCTCGACCAGCGTCGGCATCAGCGCGTTCTGCTGTTGCAGCAGGTGCAGGGTCTGGCGTTGCTGGAACTCGCGCGAATGCCGCGACAGGTGCGCGGCGATGCCGGTATCCAGCTGCTGCACGGCCTGCGCGCGGTCACGGCGCAGCAATGCCGACAACAAACCCAGCGCCGCCGACGTCGCAACACCCGCAATCGAGGTGCCGAACGCGAAGCCCAGGCCCTTGACCGGCGCGGCCAGCGAGCTGCGGATGGCGTCCAGGTCGGTCGCGCTTTCCAGTGCCATGCCGGTGCCGCGCAGCGTCGCCATCATGCCGAGCAGGGTGCCGAGCATGCCCAGCAGCACCAGCAGGCCGACGAGGTAGGGCGTCAGGGCGGGCGCCGGCAGGCCGATGCGTTCGCCCTGCACGCGCAGGCGCACGGCGTTGCGCAGGCCCGGGTGCAGGCGCGACAGCCAGCCGTCGAGGTTGTCGCCGGCCTCGTCGATGGACGGCAGCGCCTGCGCCAGCGTGGCGGTGGCCTGCCGGTAGCGCAGCAGCTCGAACGCGCCCACGAGATAGCAGGCGGCAATGACCGTGGCGACCACCGCCGCCAGCGGATGGGTGCCGGCGTAGCCGATGCCGATCCAGCACACGGCCAGCAGGCCGACGAGGAAAACGAGGAGGGCGATGAGGTTTCTGGGCATGGGGTGCGGGTTACCGGGTGCGCAGCGCTGCGAGCAGGCCGTCGATGGGGTGGAAGCGGATCTCCAGTTCGGCCAGCAGCGCGCTGCGCATGTCGTGGCGGAAGCGCGCCAGCCACGGGCCGGCGGGAGTCGCGGGAGTGTCGTCCGCCGATGCGTCGGCATCGGCGGGGTCGGGTGCGCCGGCATCGCGCAGGCGCTGGAAGTGCTGGCCGAGCAGGCCGGGGACGCTGGCCAGCAGCGCCTGTTCGCGCGGGCTGAGGGTGGCCTCCATCACCGCGTCCACCTCGGCCAGCCGTGCCTTGGCCGGCGACTGCAGGGCGAGCATGTCGCGTAGGCGGCCGCGCAGCTGGCCGGTGGCCGCTTGCATCGCGCGCTGCATGGCCAGGCAATGCTGGCGGTAGGGCAGGAAAGCGGGGTCGATGGCCGCCGCGCTGGCGTCCTTGCGCCTGGGCGGGGTCAGGTCGATGTCGGCGTCGATGGCGTCCAGCAGGCCGCGGCGCACCCGCGCGCATTCGGCGTCGTGGGCGTCGTCGAAATCCGCGCCGGCCTCGGCCTCGGGCAGGCGGCCGTCCAGCGCGCGCGACAGGGTGATGGCGCGGTTCCAGTCGAACCACTGCGCCAGCCGCTCGGTCAGTACCGGCGGCGTGCGGGGCAGGTCTGCGTCGCCGAAGCGGGCCAGCAGGCGAATGAACGCCGGGCCCAGCACGGGCGCCCGTGGGGAAGCTTTCGCCATTGTGCCGACTGGGGAAAACCGCGGATTTTACACGGCAACGGGGATGAAGACCGGGCCGGGGGACGTGCCTGTCGCGGCAGGCGCGGAGTGCGTCAGGATGTCGCAGTATTGTTAATGATTCGTATTTGATACAATACGTGGCATCAGCCGCTGCACCCGCAGTCAGCCAACTTCTTCTTCGATCAGGTTGGCTTCCGTGCGCTCCCTCCCCCCCACTTCCGCTTTCCGGCCGGCAATGCTGCCGCTGGCCGTCGCCCTGTCCCTGTCCTCGTTCGCCGCCACGGCGGCGTCGCCCGAAGCCGCACCGGCGGCCGACACGCAGACGCTGGACACGGTGCAGGTCAACGCCTACCGCGTCACCACCCATACCTCCGGCGCCACCAAGACCGATGCCTCGATCGCCGAGACCGCCAAGTCGGTGTCGGTCATCGCCCGCGAGGAGCTGGACGCGCGCGGGGTCGTCAACCTCAACGAGGCCATGCGCTACGTGGCCGGCGTGACCCTGGAAAGCACCGGCCAGGACAACCGCTACGACGACTTCCGCATCCGCGGCTTCAGCGCCGGCAGCGAGAGCCGCAACGTCACCGTCGATGGCCTGCGCGCGCCGCCGGGCGGCGGCTGGAACCGGACCAAGTTCGACAGCTGGAACCTGGAGCGGGTCGAGGTGCTGAAGGGCCCGTCGGCGGTGATGTACGGGCAGGTGGCCCCCGGCGGCATGGTCAACCAGGTCAGCAAGACCCCCGAGCCGGGCCAGCTGCAGGTGCTGCAGCTGGGCGTGGACGGCCACGGCACCTGGAGCACGGCCTTCGACGCCGGCGCCGGCAGCAGCGACGACCGCCACCTGTTCCGGCTGGTCGGCCGCTACGCCGACGGCGATACCCAGATCGACAGCGTCGAGCAGCAGCACTGGTTCCTGGCGCCCAGCTACACCTTCCAGATCGCCGAGAAGACCCGCCTGACCCTGCTCGGCCAGTACCAGCGCGACGATGGCGGCTCGACCTACCAGTTCCTGCCGATGGACGGCACCCTGATCGCGGCCGCCGAAGGCTACATGAAGAACAGCACCTTCATCGGCGAGCACGACTGGGACACCTGGGACCGCACCCTGTGGAGCGCCGGCTGGCTGCTCGAGCACGCCTTCAACGAACACTGGACGCTGAGCCAGAGCGCGCGCCACATGCACGTGGACTCGCTGTACCGCGGCATCGTCACCAACGGCCCGCTCGCCGCCGACGGCCGCACCCAGGCGCGCCGCCAGGTGGCCGGCACCGGCGATTCCGACGGCAACACCGTCGATACCCGCCTGACCGGCAAGTTCGGCACCGGCGCGGCCGAACATACCCTGCTGATCGGCGTGGACTGGGGCAAGGGCAAGCAGGACAGCGCGCGCCTGACCTATGCCAACCCGGACGCCATCGACATCTTCGACCCGGTCCACACCGGCCCCAGCGACGTCCTGCTGTCCACCGGCCTGAGCGGCGGCGAGAACACCCAGACCGGCGTCTACCTGCAGGACCAGATCGCGCTGGACAAGTGGCGCCTCACCCTTGGCGGCCGCTACGACCGGTTCAGCGACGAAAGCTGGAGCGGCGCGCCGTCGCGCGGGACGCGGCTCAAGGACCAGGCCTTCAGCGGCAACGCCGGCGTGCTGTACGCGTTCGACAACGGCTTCTCGCCCTACCTGAGCTATTCCGAATCGTTCGAGCCGGCCGAGCGTACCCTGCTGGACAATTTCGACGGCAAGCCGTTCGACCCGGTGCGCGGCAAGCAGTGGGAGGCCGGCGTGAAGTACCAGCCGGCCAGCTTCGACGGCCTGTTCACCCTGGCCGCCTACGACCTGCGCAAGAAGGACGAGGCCATCCCCGACACCGACCACGGCAACGTCTGCGGCGCGACGGGCACCACCGCCTGCTACATCGGCGACGGCGAGACCCGCGTGCGCGGCGTCGAGCTGGAGGCGCGCATCACCCCGCTGCAGGGCTTCAGCGTGATCGGCGCGGCCTCGCGCATGGATTCGGAATACGTGCGCAGCAACAACATCTATCAGGGCAAGGACCTGGCGATGGTGCCGGACCTGATGGCCTCGCTGTGGGGCGACTACACCTTCCAGTCGGGCGCGCTGGAAGGCTTCAGCATCGCCACCGGCCTGCGCTACAACGGCGAGACCTGGATCGTCGGCAACAGCCGCGGCATCGTCGGCGGCGCCGACAAGTACCCGGACCAGATCCCGTCCTACACGCTGTGGGACGCGGCGATCCGCTTCGACCTGTCGCGGGTGACGCAGGCCAACGTGATGCTGTCGCTGAACATCGGCAACATCGCCGACAAGCGCTACGTCAGCACCTGCACCGGCACCAACGCATGCTGGTACGGCACCGGCCGCACCGTCACCGCCAATGCACGATGGACCTGGTGACCCGCGCGGCCGGAATGGCGCTGGCGTTGCTGCTGGGCGTCATTGTCACGGCCGCACCGGCCGCCGCGCAGCCTGACCTGTCGCGCCGCATCGGCCATACCGTGGCCGATGCCGGCGTGCCGGGCTGGCGCTGGCAGCAATTCCGCGTCGCCTCGGCCGATGGCCAGCGCCATTACCGCGTGCGCGTGGCGGTACCGGAGGCGCCGCCGCCGGCCGCCGGCTTCCCGGTGGCCTACCTGCTCGACGGCAACGCCGCGCTGATGGAAACCGACGCGGCATTGCTGGCCCGGCTGGCGACCGCGCCGCGGCCGCCGGTGATCGCCTTCATCGCCCACGACAACGACCTACGCATCGACGCCGACGCCCGCGCGTTCGATTACACCCCGCGCCGGCCCGGCGGCGAGGAGGCGCAGCGCGATGCGCTCGGCGGCCGGCGCAACGGCGGTGCCGATGCCTTCCTCGATCTGATCGAGCGCGGCATCGCCCCGCAGGTGGAGGCAATGGCACCGACCGACCGCAACCGCCGCGCGCTGTGGGGCCACTCCTACGGCGGCGTGTTCGTGCTGCATGCCCTGTTCGCACGGCCGGATGCGTTCAACGTGTATGCCGCCGCCGATCCTTCGCTGTGGTGGGGCGACGGGCAGCTGCTGCGCGAAGAAAGCGCCGCCGTCGAAATTGCCGGCCCGGCCCCGAGCCTGTACCTGTGGACGGGCGAGGGCGGCAGCGCACCGACGCATGCGCCGCCGCCGGGCCGCGATCCGGCTGCCGTGGTGGCCATGCAGCGCGCCCGCGGCAGCGTACCGGCCGATGCCGCCGAACACATGGCCGCACGGTTGTGCGCTCGCGGGCTGGATGTGCACTGGATGCTGCTGCCCGGCCTGTCGCACGGGCAGACGCTGGGCGCCTCGCTGCCGCTGTTGCTGGAAGCGTTGGCAGGCGTTGCCGCTGCCGAGGGACAGGTGCAATGAGGTGGCTTCCTTTCATGCGGCCTGTCCCTGCGGAGTGATGGCATGAGCGTCTGGCTGGCGGCGCTGGCCGCAGTGTTGCCGTGCCTGATCGGCACGCTGCTGTTGTACCTGGCCTCGCCGCAGCAGCAGCTGCGCGCGGCCGGGCCGTGGCCGGTACGGCGGTCGTGGTGGCCGGGCATCGCCTGCCTGCTGCTGTCGTTGCCGCTGTTCCTGCGGGTGCTGGCGCCGGTGGAAGCGGTGGCCGGCTGGAGCGTGCTGGCGATGCTGTTGTGGTCGTTGTGGCCGTTCCTGGGCGCGTGGCGTGCCCGCGTGCGTGCGCGGAGGGCGGCGGCATGAACGACGAAGCGCGGGTGCGGCTGCAGAGCCGCCACTGGTTCGGCAAGACGATGGCCGGCGCGGTGCTGGGCTTCGGCCTGGCGCTGGCGCTGTCCGGCCTGTTCGCATGGCTGGGGCCGGACGGCATCGCCGGGGGCGGCGGCAAGGTCCAGTTCACCATGTGGCTGATGGCGCCGGTGTGGGCGCTGGTGCTGTCCTTCGTCTACCTGTTCCGCGACAGCCTGCGGGCGTGGTTGTGGCTGGGTGCGGCCAACGTGCTGGCGTTCGGCGCGTTGTGGTGCGTGCGTTGGGCGATGGCGTGAGGAGCAGGGCATGAAGATCCGCAGCGACATCATCAAGGTCTACAAGGACGTGCACATCTGGATCGGCATCGTCAGCGGGCTGATGCTGTTCATCGCCTTCTACGCGGGCGCGATCACCATGTTCGAGAAGCCGCTGGAGCGTTGGGCCACGCCACCGTCCTCGCTGTCGGCGCCGCCACCGCTGGAGCGGGCCGATGCGCTGGTCGAAGCGGTGCTGGCCGCGCACCCGCAGGCAGCGGCGCGTTACTTCGTCTCGGTACAGCCGGCCGCCGACCAGCCGGCGCGCGTCTATTGGCAGGAGCGCGGCAAGGGCCGCCGCGAGTTCAAGGAGTACGGCGCCAGCTTCGCCGCCGACGGCAGCCTGCAGGTGGAGCAGACCCGCAAGGCGCCGGTGGCGCAGCTGGTGGACACGCTGCACCAGCTGGTCGGCCTGCCGTTCCCCGACGCGGTGGCGCGGCCGATCATGGGTGCGGTGGCGCTGGCCTATGCGGTGGCGCTGGTGTCCGGCCTGATCGTGCTGTTGCCGACCATCGCCCGCGACGTGTTCGCGCTGCGCATCGGCAAGAACATCAAGCGCATGTGGCTGGACGTGCACAACGCGCTGGGCTTGTTCAGCCTGCCGTTCCATGTCGTCATCGCACTGACCAGCGTGGTGTTCGCCTTCCACGACCCGTTCTACGACGCGCAGGATGCGGTGGTGTATCCCAATGGCATCCAGTGGGGCGAGCATGAAGATGCGCCCGCCGGTGGGCGCGTGCTGCCCGCTGCCGAACTGCTGCGCCGGGTGGAGGTGCAGCTGCCGGGTTTCGAGGTGTACGGCTTCGGTTTCCAGCGCGACGAAGAGGGCCACGTCGAAGCCAGCGTGAGCGGCCTGGACGTGCGCCGCGGTACCCGCGCGCGCACCTACATGCAGACCCACCTCGACCCCTATACCGGAGACGTCGACACCCACGACCTGCCGGGTCGCATGGAAGGCTGGGACGAGGCGGTCAACGCCTTCTTCGCGCTGCATTTCGGCAGCTTCGGCGGCAACCCGGTGCGCTGGCTGTACCTGCTGATGGGCCTGGCCGGCGCGGTGCTGTTCTACAGCGGCAACCTGCTGTGGGTGGAATCGCGGCGGCGCAAGCGCAAGGGCGCGGAAACGCCGGTGCAGAAACGCTCGGCATGGGCGCTGGGTTGCCTGACCGTCGGCGTGTCGCTGGGCTGCGTGGCCGGCATTTCCGCAAGCGTGGCCGCGACCAAGTGGCTGCCGGCGCTGGTCGGCAACCTGCAGGCGTGGCACACCGGCATCTACTACGCGGTGTTCGTGGCGGCGGTGGCGTGGGCGTTCGCGCGCGGTGCGGCGCGCGGGGCAGTGGAACTGTTGTGGATGGGCGCGGCGTTCACCCTGCTGATCCCGCTGTCGAGCTTGGCTGGCCTTCTGGGCGTGGGTGGCGCGTGGAGCCATGCCGGCAGCTGGCCGGTGGACGCGACGGCGCTGCTGGCGGTGCCGGTGATGCTCTATATCGCCCACCGCACCTGCTTGCGGATGCGGCAGGGCCACGCCGACAGCGTGTGGGCGCAGGCCACGGCCTGAACCCGATCCGCAGTAGGTCGGGGCTACGTCCCCGACATGCGCATTCCGGCATCTCGTGCGTCGGGGGCGTAGCCCCGACCTACCGTGGGTCGATGCAAGGGATGTCGGCTCACACGTCGCCGTCGCTGGCCCAGCCTTCGCCGCTGCCGCGCTGGAACACGCGGTCGCCGTTCTGCACGTCGCCGGCGGGAAAGTGTTCCTGCGCCGCCAGCTTCGCGTAGATCGGGGTGAAGTCCGGCGCGGTGGCGGCCATCAGCTGCTCGAAGCCGTCGATGACGAAGTAGGTCTTCTGGAAGGTGTCGATGCGGTAGCGGGTGCGCATGATCCGCTCCAGCTCGAAGCCGATCCGGTTCGGCGCGGCCGATTCCAGCGAATGCAGCGATTCGCCCTTCGACGAGACGATGCCGGCGCCGTAGATGCGCAGGCCGTCGGCGGTGTCGATCAGGCCGAACTCCACCGTGTACCAGTACAGCCGGGTCAGGTTCTGCAACGCTTCGGGGCCGATCGCGTGCGCCTTGACCCCGCCGCGGCCGTAGGCGGCCATGTAGTCGGCGAACACCGGGTTCATCAGCAGCGGCACGTGGCCGAACAGGTCGTGGAACAGGTCCGGTTCGGCGATGTAGTCGATCTGCTCGGGGCGGCGGATCCACCATGTCACCGGGAAGCGGCGGTGCGCCAGGTGCTCGAAGAAATCCAGCTCCGGCAGCAACCCCTCCACGCCGACCAGGGTCCAGCCGGTGGCCGCGCCCAGCACCTCGTTGAGCTGGTCGAAACGCGGGATCATGTGCTCGCTCATGCCCATCTCGTCCTGCGCGTCGAGGAACTCGCGGCAGGCGCGGCCGACCAGCAGCTCGCGCTGGCGGCGGTACAGCGTGCTCCACGTGGCGTGGTCGTCGGCGCTGTAGCCGTCCCACGGCTGCTCGATCACGGCGGTGGTGTAGACCGGCACGTAACCCTTGTCGGTCTGTTGGTGTTCGACGCGGCGCGGGGCGGTGTCCATGACGGGGCCTTGCGGTGGAGTGAATTCCCGATGGTAGGAAGCCGGCCGCGCAACAGGTGTGCGAAATTGCGTCGATATGCTGCCGTGGCGCAATATTGTTGCGTCATTTGGATGTTGCGAGGCAGCAAAATGGACGCAATCACCTTGGATCGCACGGATCTGCGCCTGCTGGCGGAAATCCAGCAACACGGCCGCGCCACCAATGCCGAACTGGCCGCGCGGGTGAACCTGTCGCCCTCGGCCTGCCTGCGGCGAGTGCAGCGGCTGGAGGCCGAGGGCGTGATCGCCGGCTACGGCGCGCGGCTGGAACCGCGCCGGATCGGCCTGGGCCTGCAGGCGTTCGTGCGGGTGCAGCTGTCCAAGCACGGGCAAGCGGCCATCGACCACTTCGTCGAGGCGGTGCAGCTGTGGGACGAGGTGGTGGCCTGCCACGCGCTCACCGGCGACATGGACTACCTGCTGCACGTCTACGTGCGCGACCTCGACCATTTCTCCGCGTTCCTGCTGGACAAGCTGCTCAACGCCGCCGGCGTGGCCGACGTCAATTCCAGCTTCGTGCTGCGCACGGTCAAGGAGTTCCGCGCGCTGCCGCTGGCGCAGCTCGGGAGAAGCTGAGCCGCCGGGGCGCGGATTGATCGACATCATGGTGGCGGTGGCGGCAGGCGTGGAGCATGCCGGCCACCCCCAACGAGAAATCCCCATGTCGATCCGCCTGCTCCCCGTCCTGCCCCTGCTGCTGGCCGCCACGCCGGCCTTCGCGGCCGATGACGGCGGCAAGCCGCTGCTGGACCTGCGCTACCGCTACGAACACGTGGAGCAGGACGGCATCGCCCGCGATGCCGATGCGCACAGCGCGCGCCTGCGGCTGGGTTACCGCACCGCGCGCTGGCACGGCTGGTCGGCGCTGGGCGAGGTCGATGGCGTCGCCCACCTCGGCGGCGAGCGCTTCAACGACACCCGCAACGGCCGCGGCCACTACCCGACGGTGGCCGATCCGGATGGCGCCGAACTCAACCAGGCGCTGCTGCGCTACGACGGCGCGCGCGGCAACGTGCAGCTCGGCCGCCAGCGCATCAACCTCGGCAACCAGCGCTTCGTCGGCGGTTCCGGCTGGCGCCAGAACGAACAGACTTACGACGGCGCGCTGGCCGAGTGGACGCCGGCCGCGCAATGGAAGCTGGCCTACGCCTTCGTCACCCACATCAACACCGTGTTCGGCCCCGACGAACCGGCCGCGCCCGGCGCCACCGCGCCGGCCAACATCCACGGCGACAGCCACCTGCTGCAGGCCACGTTCGCGCCCGCCGAAGCGCTGGCGGTCACCGGCTACCACTACCGGCTCGACCTGGAGAACATCGCCGTGGCCGCCGCCGCACCGCGTGGCACCCTGTCCGCCGACACCACCGGCCTGCGCCTGCAGGGCAGCCGCGGCGCGCTCGGCTACGTGCTGGAACACGCGCGGCAGGTGGACGGCCACGGCAACCCGTGGTCGCTGGACAGCCGCTATTGGCTGGGCGAAGCCAGCTATGCCGGCGCCCGGGCCAAGGGCACGGCCGGCATCGAGGTACTCGGCGCCGGCCACGGCACCGCCGCCAACGGCGCCTTCCAGACACCGCTGGCCACCAAGCATGCATTCCAGGGCTGGGCCGACCAGTTCGGCACCACCCCGGCCGACGGCCTGCGCGACGCCTATGCCGGCGTGGCGCTGCCGCTGGCCGGCGGCAAGGCGCAGGCGTGGTACCACGACTTCCGCAGCGACCGCGGCGGCTACCGCTACGGGCGCGAATTCGACCTGTCGTGGGAACGCGCCATCCCGCAGCTGAAGGGCCTGAGCATGCTGCTCAAGGCCGCGCGTTACCGCAGCAGCGACGAACTGCGCACGCGCGACGCCGACAAGCTCTGGGTGCAGCTGCAGTACAGCCGGATGTAGATGCGGGGCTTGCCCCGCATGGAATCTTCCCGGTGTTTTCCCGGTGCGGGGCAGGCCTCGCACCGGCGGGTGCTCAATGCGCCGGCGCGGTGCAGTCCTTTTCCTTGCCGCGCAGCTTCTCCAGCCGTGAACGGCTGTCCTGGCAGCGCTGGTACGCCTCGGCCGCGGCGGCGCTGGCGCGGGCCTGCGCGTCGCGCAGCTGTTGCAGGTGCGCCTGCTGCAAGCGCTGCACGCCGGCGCGGATCTGCGGCATCGCCGCCATCGCCGCCTTCTCGCCTTCGAGGATGGCGCGGCCGCGCTGCTCGAAATCGGCCGCGCCGATGTCCAGCACCTGCGGGCGGATCACCACGTCGGCGCGCGCCAGCTCCTGCTCGCCCAGTCGCTGGCCCATGATCGCGATGGACTGGTTGATCGTGCCCAGCAGGCTGTCCGGGCGTTGGCCGCTGGCCTTGCTGGAAATGTCCACGGCGATGACGAACTCGGCGCCGAGCTGGCGCGCCGCGTCCACCGGCACCGGGCTGACCACGCCGCCGTCGACATAGGTCTTGCCGCCGATGGCGACCGGCTCGAACACGCCGGGCACCGCACTGGAGGCGCGCACCGCCTGGCCGACGTTGCCGCGCACGAACACCGCGCGTTCGCCCGTTTCCAGCTGCGTGGCCACCGCCGCGAACGGCTTGCTCAGGCGTTCGGCCGGCCTGTTGTCGACCTGCGCGTTGACGTAGTCCTGCAGCTTGCGGCCTTCGATCAGCCCGCCGGAGAACAGGCGCACGTCGCGGATGCTGGCCTGGTCCAGCGCCACCGCCTTGCGCTGCATCTCGAACGCGTCCATGCCGCTGGCATACAGCGCGCCGACCACGCTGCCGGCGCTGGTGCCGGACACCACCACCGGCTCGAAGCCGTTGGCCTCCAGCATCTTGATCACGCCGATGTGGGCGAAGCCCTTGGCCGCGCCGCCGCCCAGCGCCACGCCGATCTTCACCGGCGCGACCGGCGTGGCCGGGGCAACCGGCGTCGCAGCCGGTGCGGCGGGCTTGACGTTCCCGCCACCGCAGGCGGCCAGCAGGCCGAGCAGGGCAAGGGGCAGCAGCAGGCGTGGACGCAGCGGTTTCATCGACGGGCGGCGGGCTCGGGAAAGGGCGAGAGCATACCCGCAACGGGCACAATCGCGGGCCAACGGCCACGCGCGCGACATGCGGCGTGGCGGCAGCGTTTTCATGGCGGGAGGCCGCGTGCGCGGACCGCGGCACGACATCTGGCGCTTCGCCCTGTTCTTCGGCTTCCTGCTGGCGCTGTTCGCCGTGCCGCATACGTCGGCCTGGTTCGGGCTGGTATTGCTGGTGCCGGGACCGCCACGACTTCATCGGCGACGTGGAAGTGCTGATGCTGCCCGGCGCGGACCGCGTGGCGGCCGCCGCCAACCGCGCCGAGGTCCTGCTGTGCGGCGACATCGCCGTGGTGCTCGCGCTCAACGGCCGCTGGAGCGTACGTGAGGCGCGCGCCCTGCTGCACTGAAATCAGCGCGGCAGGGCTTGGCGACAGCCATCAGAAGCGGTTGTCGCCGTCCAGGATGCGCCCCAGCCCGCCCAGCACCGAGCCTTCGCCACGGCTCTGGCCACCGCCCTGCGACGCGGCCGCATACATGCGCCCGGCCAGGCGCGAGAACGGCAGCGATTGCAGCCATACCTTGCCGGGGCCGGTGAGGGTGGCCAGGAACACGCCCTCGCCGCCGAAGAACATGCTCTTCAGCCCGGCCACGCGGCGCACGTCCATGTCCACGCCGGCGTGGTAGGCGACCACGCAGCCGGTATCGACGTCTATGCGTTCGCCGGCGGCCAACTCGCGCTCGACCACGCAGCCGCCGGCGTGCACGAACACCCAGCCGTCGCCCTCGAGCTTCTGCATGATGAAACCCTCGCCGCCGAACAGGCCGGTCATCACCTTGCGCTGCAGGTGCACGCCCACCTGCACGCCGCGCGCGCCGGCCAGGAAGCTGTCCTTCTGGCAGATCAGCTTGCCGCCATGTTCGTCCAGCTTCATCGGGATCACCGTGCCGGGGTAGGGCGCGGCGAAGGCGACCTTGGCCTTGCCCTGGCCGACGTGGGTATAGAGCGTGGCGAACAGGCTCTCGCCGGTGATCACGCGCTTGCCGGCGGCCAGCAGCTTGTCCATGAAGCCGCCGCCCTGGCCGCTGTGCGAGCCGTCGCCGAACACGGTGTCCATCTGCACCGACGCGTCCTTGAACATCAGCGCGCCGGCCTCGGCGATGGCGCTTTCGCCGGGGTCCAGCTCGATCTCCACGAACTGCATCTCGTGGCCGACGATGCGGAAGTCGATGTCGTCGGCGCGGTTGCTGCGCCCGCCCACCGGCGGGGGCGTCGGCGGCGGTGCCGCCTGTCCGCCGAACTCCGGCAGCGACGCGGCCGGCTGCCAGCCCTGCATGCCCTCGCGCCATGCCAGCGCGTTGCGGTGCGCCTGCGCGTGGCGGCGCGCGGCCTCGTCGTCGAGCGGGCCGATGCGGTCGGCCTGGCCGGGATTGTGGAAGTACCACTGGCTCATGGCGTGTTCCTGCTGCGGGAGGTGAGCGCCAAGTCTAATGAAGGACGGAGGCCGCATGCGGCGCGGTTCAACGACCGCCGTGCAGCGCCTCGTGCAGCACGTCCAGCAACTGCTCGTTGTCGTCGCCGCGCTGCTCCCAGTACATGATGCCGCCCAGCCCGTTGCGCTTGACGTAGCCGGCCTTGATCGCCAACGACTGCGGGTCGTCGTAGGTGATGAAGCGGCGCTCGGACGGGTTCCACAAATACGGCGCCTGCGCCGCGTCGTCCCAATGCCGTTGCCAGCCCGGCGCGCCGAGGCGGGTGTGGGCGATCTGCTGCCACGTGATGAAACCGCCGTCGCTGGCGAAGCTGCGGTACAGGCCGTTATTGGCCGGGTCCACGTCACCGAAGGTGCGGCCGTAGAACGGCACGCCGACGTTGATCTTGTCCGCCGGCACGCCGGCGTCGAGGAAATACTTCACCGCGTCTTCGGTGGTGCGCGCTTCCGGCGTGGCCAGCGCAGAGCGCGACAAGGCCGAATGATGGCCGGTGGTCGGGGTCAGGCTGCCGTGGAAGTCGTAGGTCATCAGGTTGATCCAGTCCAGCGACCGGGCGATGCGCGGCAGCTCCAGCCCTTCGGCAAAGCGGCCTTCGGCGGCGGCGATGGTCAGCAGGTAATGGCGCCGGCCCTTGCCTTCGGCATCCAGCCGCGCGCGCAGTGCTTCCAATAGCGTGGTGAAGTTGCGGCGGTCGTCGGGGCTGTGGCTGATGTCGGCGTCGCCCAGCGTCGGGTACTCCCAGTCGATGTCCAGGCCGTCGAGGTCGAATTCGTGCACCAGCGCGACGCCGCTGTCGATGAAGCGCGCGCGGGCCGCCGCGGTGGCCGCGGCCTCGGAAAAGTTGCCCGCGCCCCAGCCGCCGATGGACAGCACCACCTTCAGTCCAGGGTTGTCCGTGCGCTTGCCGACGACGGCACGCAGGCGCGCCGGATCGACCGTGTCGGGCAGGTACACGCGGCCGTCCGCCGCGACCTTGGCGAAGGCGAAGTTCACCACGTCCAGCTTGGTGGCCGTCAGTTGCAGCGGCGCCGGGCGGTCCATGACGTAGCCGATCAGGCGCGGCTGCGCCTGTGCGGCGGCAACGAATGCGAGCAGGGTGGCCGCCAGCAGCGTGCGCAGGCGGTGGCGTGGGGTGGGCATGGAAGACCTCGACGAAGCTGGGGGCCCCACTCTAGCCGCCAAGACGGCCGTCGCCGCACGAAGTAACGCCTGAAACCTGTACCTGCAGGTGCGGGGCTTGCCCCGCATCCACGGGATCAACGTGCTTCGGGAATGTCGATCCGCAGCGCTTCGGCCTCGGCGGCGCAGTCGCGCGGCAATGGCAGCTCCCGTGCGCGGACGGCCTCGACCTCGCGCTGCGCGAGCAGCAGGTCGGCGCCGAACTGCAGGTCGTCGTGCAGCCGCGCCACCGTCGCCGCCGCCATCGCCTGGCCCTGCTGCACGTCGCTGTACCAGTGCACGTTGCAGACCAGCCGGCTGTGGCCGTAGTCGCGGCCGCGCTGGAGCAGGGCGGTGGCGCGCTCGGGGGCGATCTCGGACAGGATCAGCGCCCACGTCCAGCCGATGGCGGTGTGCCCGGAAGGATAGGAACCGCTGCCGCGCAGGTGGTCCTCCTGCTCCGGCGTGCAGGTGGGCTGGCCGTTGGCCATGAACGGGCGCGGGCGCTGGTAATGGGTCTTGGCCGCGCGGGTGGCGGCGCTGGCGTCGATCAGGCTGCGCTGCAGCAAGCGCATCAGCACAGGCGTGTGCCGTTCGTCCACCGGGATGCCCAGCGCACAGCTGAACTGCCGGGCGCCGTCGGGAAAGCTCAGGTCGGCATCCACGTGCGCCTGGCGGAAGCGCGGGCTGTCGCGCAGCGCCAGCGCCTGTGCGGCGACGGCATCGTCCAGCGCCGCCCATGCCGTGCCCGCTGCCGGTGGCGGCGGGCTCAGCGCCAGGCTGTCGGGAAGGGCGTCGCCCTGCAGGTAGCCGGTCGGGGCCGGGGCGTCGGTGGAAACGGCGGCCGGCGTGCTGGAGCAGGCCGCCAGCGCGGCGCACAGCGCCAGGGCATGGAACAGGGGCTTGGAACGGGACATCGTGGACAGGAGGGCGGAACGGGGCGGCATCATCGCACCAATGCCGGCCGCCCGTGGGTGCGGGGCAAGCTCCGCAGCTACGCGGTGGCGCGTGCCCATGCGGTGAGGCGGCCATGTTCCTCGCGCACCTCGACCGGGCCGCCGAACACCTCGGACAGCGGCCCGGCGTGCAGCAGTTCGTCGCGGTCGCCATCGGCGAAGATGCGCCCGCCCTTCATCAACACCACGCGGCCGATCTCCGGGATCACTTCCTCGATGTGGTGGGTGACCAGCACCAGGGTGATGCCCTGCCGGGCCAGGTGACGCATGCTGTCGACCAGGTGCTGGCGCGACACCAGGTCCAGCCCGGTGGACGGTTCGTCCAGCAGCAGCGCGCGCGGCTGGTTGACCAGCGCGCGGGCGATCAGCACGCGGCGGGCCTCGCCGGCCGACAGCTCGGCGTAGCTGCGGCCCAGCAGCGACGAGGCGCGCGCCAGTTCCAGCGCATGGCGCGCCTGGGCACGCATGTCGTCGGTCACGTCGCGGTGCGCCGGCACCACGTAGCTGGCGAAAAAGCCCGAAATCACCGCCTCCTCCACGCCCAGCCCCGGCATGTCGGCGAGGTTGCCGGACAGGTCGCCGCTGACGATGCCCAGCTGCGCGCGCAGCCGGTCCACCTGCCAGCGGGTCTGGCCCAGCACCTTCACCGGCACGTGGCCGTCGGCGCGCGCCAGCGGGTACAGCTCGCGGGTGATCAGCTTGATGAAGGAGGACTTGCCGCAGCCGTTGGGGCCGAGGATGGCGGTGTGCTGGCCCTGTTCGATGCGCAGGTCCAGCTCGTGCAGCACGCGGACCTGGCCACGGATGACGCTGGCGTGGTCCAGTTCGATCAGGGGGGCCGCGGGCGCGGCGGAGGCGGAGAGCATTCGGATGTGAACGGTGGCGGGGGGTTGGGCCAAAGACTGCGCGGGCAAGGGATGAAGTTTGCCGCGCCAGCCCCCATCATGGGTACCCACGGTTTCAACCGCCACCGATCGCCCCCGGAGTTCCCCGATGTCCGACACCCTTCTCGACTTCCTCACCGGCGGCGTCGCCGGACTGGGCTGGTGGGGCATGCTGGCGGTGCTGCTGGTGTTCACCCAGCTCACCATCTTCGCGGTCACCCTGTACCTGCACCGCAGCCAGGCGCACCGCGGCGTGGACTTCCACCCGCTCGTCACCCACTTCTTCCGCTTCTGGACCTGGCTGACCACCTCGATGATCACCCGCGAGTGGGTGGCCATCCACCGCAAGCACCACGCCCGGGTGGAAACCGACGAGGACCCGCACAGCCCGGTGACCAAGGGCATCGGCCGCGTGTTCTGGCGCGGCGTGGAGCTGTACCGCGAGGCGCGTGCGCTGCGCGGCGACATCGAGCAGTACGGCCGTGGTGCGCCGGAGGACTGGATCGAGCGCCACCTCTACACCCCGCACGCCAACCTCGGCCCGGTGCTGCTGCTGGCCGTGAACTTCGTGCTGTTCGGCCTGCCGGGCATCGCGCTGTGGGCGATCCAGATGGCGTGGATCCCGTTCTGGGCCGCCGGCGTGGTCAATGGCCTCGGCCACTGGTGGGGCTACCGCAATTTCGAATCGGCCGACACCTCCACCAACCTGACGCCGTGGGCGTTCTGGATCGGCGGCGAGGAGCTGCACAACAACCACCATGCCTTCCCCAGCTCGGCGCGCTTCTCGATGCGGCGCTGGGAGTTCGACATCGGCTGGCAGGCCATCCGCCTGCTGCAGGCGCTGCGCCTGGCCAAGGTGCTGCGCGTGGCGCCGACGATGGACGTGCGCCCGAACATCTCGGTGCCCGACGCCGACACCCTCAAGGCGCTGCTCTCCCACCGCTTCCAGGCCATGACCGACTACCAGCGCAACGTATTCACCCCGGCGCTGCGCGAAGAAGCCGCCGCCGCCGGCGCCAAGCTGCGCAAGCTGCTGCCGCGTCGTTTGCGGCGCGGGCTGGTCAACGACGGCCGCTGGCTCAAGCCGGATTGCCGCGAGCAGTTGCAGCGGTGGGTGCAGCAGCGCCCGCGCATCCAGCTGCTGGTCGAACACCGCGCGCGCCTGTCGGCGCTGCTGGAGGCGCGCACCCACGATGCCGCCGAACGCCTGAAGCACCTGCAGCAGTGGTGCCAGGAAGCCGAGGCCAGCGGCATCGCCGCATTGCAGGCCTACGCGGCGCGCCTGAAGGGCTATTCGCTCGCCACCGCATGAACCGGTTCGCCGTCGGCCTGACGCTGCTGCTGGCAGTGCCGGCGGTGGCGCAGGTGCAGGACACCAACGCGTACCTGCAACGCATGGATCTGGACGGCGATGGCCGCATCGGTCCGGACGAATACCTGCAATGGATGCTCTATGCCTTCGAGCGCATGGACCGTGATGGCAGCGGCGTGCTGGAGCCGGAAGAACAACCCGGCGGGCGTGGCAAGCCGATCACCCGCGAGCAGCAGGTGCAGGCGATCCTGGAGCGCTTCCGCAAGCAGGATGCCAACGGCGATGGCTATCTCAGCGCCCGCGAATTGATGGCCCCGCCGCGCTGAAGGCACCGCACCCCTGTAGGAGCGTGTAGGAGCGACGTCAGTCGCGATAGGGCTTTCCCGACCATCTGCCACGCCACGAAACCTGCCATCGGTCGGCAAATGCGCATGCCGCTTGCCGGCCGGTTGACGTGCCCAGGCCCCATCGCGACTGACGTCGCTCCTACGTGTATCCCGGCCACCCCTACAATCCCGTCATGCCCGAACTGCCCGAAGTCGAAACCACCCGCCGCGGTCTGGAGCCGCACCTGCAGGGCCGCCGCATCCACGGCGTGATCCTGCGCCGGCCCGACCTGCGCTGGCCGATTCCGCCAGAGATCGAGCGCGAGCTGCCCGGCCAGCGCATCGCAGCGATCCGCCGCCGCGCCAAGTACCTGTTGCTGGATACCGATGCCGGCAGCGTGCTGCTGCACCTGGGCATGTCCGGCAGCTTGCGGGTGCTGCCCGGCGACACCCCGGTGCGCGCCCACGACCACGTGGACGTCAGCCTCGAAGACGGCCGCCTGCTGCGCTTCAACGACCCGCGCCGCTTCGGCTGCCTGCTGTGGCAGCCGCATGGCGAAACCCATGAACTGCTGTGCGACCTCGGCCCCGAGCCGCTGGACGAGGCGTTCGACGGCGACCACCTGTTCGCGCGCAGCCGCGGCCGCAGCGCGCCGGTCAAGAGTTTCCTGATGGACCAGCGCATCGTCGTCGGCGTCGGCAACATCTACGCCGCCGAAAGCCTGTTCATGGCCGGCATCAGCCCGTTGCGCGAGGCCGGCAAGGTGTCGCGCGAGCGTTACGCGCGGCTGGCCGATGCGGTCAAGCGCATCCTCGGCCACGCCATCACCCGCGGCGGCACCACGCTGCGCGACTTCATCAGCCCCGATGGCGCGCCGGGTTACTTCGAGCAGGAATTGTCGGTGTACGGGCGCGAAGGCCAGCCTTGCCCGCGCTGCGGGCGCATGCTGCGTCATGCCAGCATCGGCCAGCGCGCCAGCGTCTGGTGCGGGCATTGCCAGCGCTGAACCTGCACGGGTTGCAGGCCGGCGGGGAACGGATGTCAGAGACATCAGGCCGGGCATGGCTCCGCCTGCGGCGGCCTGTTCGGCCCGGCGCATCACCGGTTTCGCTGACCTGGATCAAGGCAACGCCTTGGCCGTTCGCCGAGCATGGTGGCCGCAGTGGAGGGTTGGCCATGAACAGTGCAGATGTCGGGATGGGCGATGCGTGGCAGGAGCAGGCGGCCGAGGAGTCGCGCGTGATCGCCTGGCTGGTGGATGGCACCGATGATTTCGAGTGCCTGGGTGCGGAGGTGGCGGCGGAGTTCGGGCGGTGAAGGCGATTCCGTTGCGGCTTGCGGGTGCGGCTTCTGCTTCTGTCCCGGAGATCGAGATCGATGGCGCGCTGGTGGCTGGCAAGCTCGGGCTGGAGCCGGAGCAGTTCCGACAGTTGATGGAAGACCACAAGGTCTCGCTGCTGTGCGAGCGCGGCGTCGGCGAGGACGAGGGGCTGTACCGCGCGACCTTCTACTACCGGCAGCGGCGTTTCCGCGCCGTGCTCGAAGCCGACGGGCGCATCGTCCACAGCGAACCGTGAGCGCTCGTGCCGGCAGGTCTGCGATCATCGTCGTTCGCACAAGGGGAACGACCAATGCCGATGCAACCGCGATACCGCTGGCTGTGGCTGGCATGGCTGCCGGCCGTTGCGCTGGCCGATGCAATGCCGCCGACCTCGGAGCAGGGCCCGGCCACGCTCGACAATGGTGTCTTGCAGATGCAGCTGACCCCCGCCTTCGGTGGCCGCGTGCTGGAGCTGCATCGCGTCGATGAACCGAATTTCCTGCGCGTGGGCGAGGCCGTACGCAGCCAACCCGCGCCGCAGGTGCATGCCGGCAGTGGCGACATTGCCTACCTCGGCCATGACGTGTGGGTGGGGCCGCAATCGCAGTGGTGGCTGCACCAGCAGGTCAATCCCGAACGCCTCGCCGGTGCCGCCAACTGGCCGCCCGATCCGTGGCTGTCGCTGGCCCCGGCGCAATGGCTGCAGCGTGACGCACGGCGCTTGGCACTGCGCGGTGCCGCCAGCCCGGTCACCGGCATGCAGCTGGAAAAGACCTTCGAGCTGGACCCGCAGCGCAAGGACACGCTGCGCCTGCAGGTCACCGGCCGCAACGTGCGTGACGCGGCGGTGGCCTGGGACCTGTGGTTCAACACCCGCGTGCATGCCGATACCCGGGTGTTCGTGCCGGTGGCATCGGCCGATGACATCCGGGTCGAGGGAAGGCCCGCCGAAGCCGCGCCGGACCATCGTTGGCAGGCGCGGATGCTGGTGCTGGCCGCCGATGCATCCAGCCGCGGACCGCGGGGCAAGTGGTTCGTGCAGCCCGCGGCGGGCTGGATGGCCGGCTTCCGTGGCCACCAGGCACTGGTGATCCGCTTTGCCCACCAAGCGCGGACCGCGATCCATCCGCAGCAAGGCCAGGTGGAGTTTTACCTGGATGCCGGCAATGGCGGCGATGACCCCGGCCTGCTGGAGATGGAAGTGCACGCGCCATACCGCAGCCTGCAGCCCGGGCAGCAGATGCAGGCCGGCGAGCAATGGACCTTGCTGCAGTGGGATGGCGGCGACGACCTCGCGGCACAACGGGATTTCCTGTGCGCGCAGTCGGCGGCATTGCAGTTGCCGGGGGCCTGCACGGACGACTGAACTGAAGCGGCCGTTCACTCGGTTGGCCGCGCCAGCTGTTTGTTAACCCGAGTCCGCCTAAGATGCCCCGGGTTTCCAATACGCCGCTTCCCATGCAACGACGCGATTTTCTCCGCAATGCCTCGCTGGCGCTGGCTGCCTTCGGGTTGCCCTCATTGCCGGCGCTGGCGGCCGGCAAGCAACATGGCCTGCGCCGCATCGGCCAGCCGCAGCCGTTCGATTTCGCCGCGCTGAAAGGCCAAGCACGCGCGTTGGCGCAGGCGCCGTATCGCAGCCACAAGCGCACGCTGCCGCCGGAAGTGGAGGCGCTGGACTGGGACCAGTACCAGTCCATCCGCTACCGCCAGGACCACGCGCTGTGGGCCAACCGGCCCGGCGGCTTCCAGGCCAAGTTCTTCCATCTTGGCCTGTACTTCCATACGCCGGTACGCATGTTCGACGTGGTCGACGGCAAGGCGCAGGAGCTGGCCTACGATGCGGCCGCGTTCGACTACGGCAACAGTGGCGTCCACGGTGGCCGCCTGCCCGCCGACCTCGGCTTCGCCGGCTTCCGCCTCAACACCCGCGGCGACACCGACCGCGACTTCGCCGCCTTCCTCGGCGCCAGCTATTTCCGCGCGGTGGGCAAGGAGGGCCAGTACGGCCAGTCCGCGCGCGGGCTGGCGATCGACACCGGCATGGGCAAGCCGGAGGAATTCCCGGATTTCATCGCCTACTACCTTGAGCAGCCGGCCCCCGGTTCGGACACCCTGGTCGTCTACGGCCTGCTCGATTCACCCAGCGTGGCCGGTGCCTATCGCTTCGCCATCACCAATGGCGACGTGCTGCTGATGGACATCGACAGCGCGCTGTACCCGCGCAAGCAGATCGAGCGGCTCGGCATCGCCCCGTGCACCAGCATGTACCAGACCGGCGAGAACGACCGGCGCATGGCCTGGGATTGGCGCCCGGAGATCCACGATACCGATGGCCTGGCACTGTGGACCGGCAGCGGTGAATGGCTGTGGCGGCCGCTGTGCAACCCGCGCAACCTGCGCTTCAACATGTTCGTGGACCGCAACCCGCGCGGCTTCGGCCTGCTGCAGCGTGATCGCAACTTCGACCATTACCAGGACGACGGCGTGTTCTACGAGAAGCGCCCGTGCCTGTGGGTGGAGCCCAAGGGCGAGTGGGGCGAAGGTTCCGTGCAGCTGGTGGAGATTCCCACCAATGATGAAACCTTCGACAACATCGTCGCGTTCTGGAATCCGCAGGCCAAGCCGCAAGCGGGCGAAGAGCTGCTGGTCGGCTACCGCCTGTACTGGGGCGCGCAGCCGCCGGCGCGGCCAACGCTGGCGCAGTGCGTGGCCAGCCGCACCGGCCTGGGTGGAGTGATCGGGCAGAAGCGCGAATATTTCTCCTGGCGTTTTGCGGTGGACTTCGAAGGTGGCGAACTGAAGTCGCTGATCGACAAGGCCGAGGTCGAGGCGGTGGTGGAAACCAACCGCGGTCGGGTGGAGATCGTCTCGGCGCGGCCGCTGCGCGAGATCGACGGCTACCGTGCGATGTTCGACCTGGTGCCGCCGGACGGCAGCGAGGAGCAAATAGACATCCGCCTGTACCTGCGCAGCGGCGGCAAGACCCTCAGCGAAACCTGGCTGTACCAATACACCCCGCCGCCGCCGGAGCAGCGCACGCTTTACTGAGGTTCTTCACCCGGGGTTCCATCCGGACAATGGCGGGCAAAAGCGCCTCGTAGATGTGTGGCTCGCCCCGCATGGGGGCATTGCCGACGAAGCCCCGTGCCGGGCAAGCCCGGCACCCACGAGGGTATCCTGTGGACTTGCGGTGTTACCCTTCCCCGCAGCCAGGGGAAGGGCTTCTTCGATGCGTGCGGAGATGCTGCGTTGCAGCGAAAATCCCTTGGTATTCCGTGGCTTGCACCTGTGGCAAGGGGATGACGGATGCATCGGCAAGCATTCGTTGACAGCGTTGTCAGATCCCGCGTACAACGACCGACGGTCCGTACCGCCGGCACGCCGGCGGCAACGTGCAACGCATGGCAGGGGGCAACAGTCCAATGCGTTGCCGCGGGCGACCGCCCACCGCGGAGTTGCTGCCATCGGCGGCTTTCCGTAGCGGGCACAAGGGGAGCGGGCGCGACGCGCACGTGGTGGCAACGACAGCAACGAAGAATCCAAACGACATGACACAGAAAACCCGCTGGTCGCAGTTCAGTGTACTCATCACGGTGTTCTTCTTCTGGGGCTTCGTCGCCGCCAGCAACGACATCCTGATCCCGGTCTTCCAGAAGGCCTTCGACCTCAGCCACACCCAGAGCCAGCTGGTGTCGTTCGCGTTCTACATCGCCTATACCGTCGGTTCGCTGGCCTATTTCGGTGCGTCGAAGCTCACCGGCCAGGACCTGCTCAACCGCATCGGCTACCGCAACGGCATCTGCGTGGGCCTGCTGATCTCGGCGCTGGGCACGTTGCTGTTCTACCCGGCGGCCAACAGCGGTTCGTTCGTGCTGATGCTGTCGGGTCTGTTCATCGTCGGCCTGGGCTTCTCGCTGCAGCAGATCGCGGCCAACCCGCTGGCGATCGTGATGGGCAACCCGGCCACCGGTTCGCAGCGGTTGACGATGGCGGGCGGCATCAACAACTTCGGTACCACCATCGGCCCGCTGCTGGTCAGCGTGGCGATCTTTGGCAGTGTAGCCACCGGCAACACCGAGGCCAGCATCGAAAGCGTCAAGATGCCCTATCTGGTGCTGGGGGTGGCGTTCGTGCTGGTGGCGCTGTTCCTGAAGTTCTCCTCGGTGCCCAACCACATCGATCTGGACGACGTCGCCCGCGACGAGGCGCAGGATGCCGGCAAGCTGGTGCACAAGGGGTCGGCGTTCTCCTACCCGCAGCTGCTGCTGGGCATGCTCGCCATCTTCCTCTACGTCGGCGTGGAGGTTTCCACCGGCGCGCACCTGCCGGCCTACATGCGCGAGCACCTCGGCGTGGATACGTCCTCGGTTGCGCCTTACGTGTCGCTGTACTGGGCCAGCCTGATGATCGGCCGCTGGACCGGCGCGGCCGGCGCATTCGAGATCGGCACCGGCGCGAAGAAGATGCTGATGCTGATCCTGCCGTTCGTCGCCTTCGGCGTGTTCCTCGCGGTGAACGCGGTGCTTCGCCATGAAGTGGCGCAGTTCTACGGCTACGCCGGGGTGATCGTGCTGATGATCGCCGCGACCCTGCTCAGCCGCGGCAACCCGGCGCGGATGCTGCTGTATTTCGCCCTGTGCGGCATCGTCGCGCTGCTGGTCGGCATGTTCAGCGACGGCAACACCAGTGCGATGGCCTTCATCAGCTCGGGCCTGTTCTGCAGCACGATGTGGCCGTGCGTCTTCGCGCTGGCCATCGCCGGGCTGGGCCGCCACACCAACCAGGGCAGCAGCCTGTTGATCATGATGATCATGGGCGGCGCGCTGGTGCCGCTGCTGCAGGGCGTGCTGGCCGATGCGGTGGGCATCCACATGAGCTTCTGGGTCGGTGTGGCCTGCTTCGCCTACCTGGCGTTCTACGCGCTGCGCGCGACCGGCATCCTGCGCCGGCAGGGCATCGACCTGGACAAGCTGGCGGCCGAAGGCGGGCATTGAGCCTGGCGCTTCAGCCGTTGAAACAAATCGAAAGGCCCGGCAATGCCGGGCCTTTCGCATTATGTGCAGGTGCGCGGCTTGCCCAGCACGAAGCTTTCCCGGGAATGCCCCCTGCGGTGCGCCCCGCACCTGTGCGGCATCGGGAATCAGCGGTTCAGGCGCTGCAGCAGGCGTGCGCGCAGTTCGCGGGCGAGGCGCGGGTCGATGTCGCCGAGCATGCCGCGCGCGGCTTCGGGGATGTGCGCGGCGGTATCCGCACCGGCGTCGAACACGTAGTGGTCGAAGACGCCGCGCCAGATCTTGCGTTGCGCCGGCGGCAGGTCGCGCACGCTCAGGATCGCGGCCATCAGCGCGTTCATCGGCGTGTCCATCCAGGCCGGCGACTGCCGCCACCAGTAGTTGACCAGTACGTTGAAGTCGTCCAGCGCCTCCATGTGGTGCCACCACATGCTCGGGATCAGCACCGCGTCGCCCGGTGCCAGCTCGGCCACGCGGGCGTGGCGCACCGCCTCTGCATAGCGCGGGAAACGCGCCAGGTCCGGCGCGGCAGGATCGACCAGGCTCACCGGCTGCCCGGCCGGAGTCAGCTCCAGCGGGCCGACGTAGAGGTTGGGGAGCTGCTGCGGCGGGAACAGGGTGACCCGGCGGCGGCCGGCGACCACGCAGGCGATGTTGTCCGGCAGGTCCTGGTGGGTAGGAATGCGGGTGTGGTTGCCGACCCATGCGCTGGCCAGCGGCTGCACCTCGCCGAAGCCGAGGTCGTTGTCGGCGCGCAAGCCGGGCAGGCAGGCATCGACGGCCACCGAGCCCATGTACAGCGTGGTTCCGTCGCCGGGCCGTTGCAGCCGGTCCAGCAGCGCCGCCAGCGACGTGCGTTCGTGGCGGAAGCCCAGCCCGAGCATGTCGTCGCGGTAGAAGATGCGGCCGCCGCATTCGGGCGGGGCCAGGGTCACCATTGCCGGTGCGGCACTGGCGAAGCGCTGCAGGTAGGCGATGGCCTCCGAGGCCGAAGCGGCGCCGGCCCGGCTGATCGGCCAGTGCGCGGTCAGGCCGCGCAGGACGCAGGGCTGGTCGCGGCGCAGCAGCGCCTCGGGCAACGCGGCCGGGTCGATGCCGGCCACTTCCTCGATCGGGGCGGCGGCCTCAGGCATGGCGACGGTTGGCCCGTTCGATCAGCCCGCGCAGCTGCGACAGCGAGGCCATCGCCATGTAGATCGCTTCCAGGTGGCCGTTGCGCGCCAGTTCCGCCAGCGCGTCGCCGTCGAGCTGGCACAGGCGTTCCTCGGCGATGGTGTGCAGGCCGCCGAGGCGGTGGCGGGAACCGTCGTCGAGCTGCACGTCGAGCGTGAACGGCTCCAGCAGGTCGTGCCGCAGCAACGCCTGGCCGAAGCCGGCGTTGCCGGCCATGCCGTCGTGCAGGCTGTGCAGCAGCGAGGCCATGTGCTGCAGGAACGGGGTGGTGCCGCCGAATTCGAGGAACAGCGGCTGGCCGAGCGCCGGGTCGCGGCTGACCCGGGGGTGGTCCAAGTCGATGTGGACCATCGGTTCGCCGTCGGCGACGCCGATGAAGAACGGTTGCCGCGCGATCGCCAGCGGCAGGCAGGGGGCGTCCCAGCGCTCTCCGTCCAGGTACAGGTTCTGGTTCTGGCGCAGGCCAAGCAGCACCAGCGGCTGCACCAGGCCGTCGCCGCTCCTGTCGAAGGCGATGGGGTAGTGGGCCTGCAGTTCGCGGAACTCGCCGGGGAAGGTCGGCACCGCGGCGACGTCGTCGCCCCAGGCCGCGCCGCGCGTGGTGATCACCCGCAGGTCGGCATGGTCGATGTTGTTGAGCAGGACGGGGTTGGGCATTGCGGGATCGAATCGATGGAGGCGGAGGATGGCCGGTGGCCCGGCAGGGCGGTTTCATCTTGCCCGAAAAAGAGGGCTGCTTCCGTCCAAGGGAAAAGCGCTTCCGGGTCGCCTTGTTGTCGATGGAAAAGCTCGCGACTGACGTCGCTCCTACAGGTGGCAGGGAAATGTTGTAGGAGCGACGTCAGTCGCGACCGCCGTGGTGCCAACCGGCCCAAAGAAAAAAGCCGGGCCGCCGAAGGAGAGCGTTCGGCGGCCCGATGCCGCCGCCGTGCCGGGAGGGACACGGCGGCAGGTTGCCACGAGATGGCCGGTCAGAACTTGTAGCGCAGGCCGAACATGTAGCGCGGCCCCAGCTGGGTGATGTTGTGCAGCTGGTGCGAGTTGCGACCGCGGCTCCTGAAGTAGGAGTCGGTGAGGTTGATGCCTTCCAGCGACAGCGTGAGGTTGTCGGTGACCTGGTAGCTGACGTTCATGTCCACCTGGCCGTAGGCCTCCACGTAGGTGGGCGTGGTGCCCAGCCCGGCCAGGAACTTGTCGCGCCAGTTGTAGGCCGCGCGCACCTGCCACGGGCCCTTGTCGTAGAAGGCGACGAAGTTGGCGGTGTCGCTCAGGCCGGTCATGGCGAACTGGGTGTCCAGCGACGCCACGTCGTAGGTCAGGCCCGAATCGACCATCGTGTAGTTGGCCGCCAGGCCGAAGCCGCTCTCGCCGAACATGTGCTGGATGTTGAACTCCCAGCCGTCCAGCGAATCGGAACGGTTGTTGACCGGCACGCTCATCTTGACCTGCAGTACCGGATCGCTGTCCAGGCCGGTGATCGAACCCGCCGCCGCGTCCACGCCGGGCTGGCCGTCGAAGTTGGCGAAGATGTAGTCGCGGATGCAGACGCGGTTGCTGGCCGCGCAGCCGCCGGCGACCGCCGCGTCCCAGTAGGCACCGCCGGCCGGCGTGTGCAGGTCCGGGTACGGCGACTGGGTGGTGGTCTGGGTGGCGATGAAGTTGTCGATCTTCTTGTGGAAGTAGCCCACCGACAGGTAGCTGGCGTCGCTGTAGTACCACTCGAAGGACAGGTCGATGTTGCGCGATTCCAGCGGCTTCAGCGCCGGGTCGCCGGCACCGCCGGAGCCGAAGTCGAAGCGGGCCTGGTCGGCGACGCGGGCGGCGGGGTTCATGTCGCCCCATTGCGGGCGGCCGATGGTCTCGCCGTAGCTGGCACGCAGCTTCATGCTGTCGTTGAGCTCGACGGCCATGTCCAGGTTGGGCAGGAAGTAGTCGTATTTGCCACCCAGGGTACGGAACTCCGAGCCCGAGTAGGCGACGACGAACTCGTTCTCCGAAATCCAGCGGATGCCGGCTGGCGCCGGCTGCTGCGCGGTGGCTTCGACCTCGGTCTTCTCCCAGCGCACGCCCGCGGCGATGTCTACCGGCAGGCCCCAGTCGAAGGTGTTGCTCCACTGCAGGTACAGGCTCTTGGACTTCTCGCGGACGCGGCTGTCGTAGTTGGTGCGGGTCGGCTGGACGCTGCCCGGTACCTGGGTGCCGGCAAAGCTGGTGTCCCAGGCCGGCAGGTAGTCGGCGGCCACGCCGTTACCGGCGTTCACCCATGCCTGGGTCGCCAACTGGTGCAGCGTGGCGAAGTCGTACATGAAGATGGTATCGGTGAAGTTCGGATCGTTGTGGCCCGGCAGGTTCTTGAAGAAGCTGCCCATGTGATACAGCGGCCACACTTCGTCCGGATAGTCGCCGGCATTGGTGGCGCCGCCCCAGGTGTCCAGCTGCACGTGGCTGCCGAAGGAGTGGTTCTTGTAGTCGGTGGTGGCCAGGCCGAAGTTCAGCTTGGAGTAGTTCTCGAAGCGGAATTCACCGCTGGCCTGCAGCTGGTCGACCTCGGCGCGCTGGTAGTTGGCGTCGAAGATCGAGCCGGCAACCATCATCGCAGCCGGGTCCGGTTCGGCCATGCCGTCCTTGAACTCGATGTTGAGCACCGGGAAGTCACGCGAGAAGTCCATGCTGTTGCCGGTGCGGAAGAACCCCGCGGCGGCCAGCACGTTGTTGTTGCCGTAGGGACCATCCGGCGAACTGGTGGCCTTGGAGTGGTGGTAGTCCAGCGCCAGGTCGAAGTTGTCGCGCACGGCCCATTCCACGTTCAGGCCCAGCGAGTCGCTCTTGAAGCGGTTGGCGGTGTCCGACGCGCCGTTGGCGAAGTCGGTGACCCACGGGTAGGACTCGTGATAGGTCAGCGGCGAGGAGCCCGGCGCGTCGGTCCACGAGGTCGCGTCGGGGGTGTAGTTCTGCCACACCGACATGTTGTTGGACTGCGCCTGCACCTTGTTCTGCGCGTAGGTGTAGTCCAGCGTGGTGGTCAGGTCGTCGGTCGGCGCCCACTGCAGGGTCACCTGGCCGTTGGTGCGCTGGCGCTGGAAGCGGTTGATCGTGTACTGCAGGTTCTGCGGCAGCGCGTAGACGTCGTTCGGGCTGGGGCGGTTGGTCACGTTCTCCGAGCCGGGCGCGCCGGGCAGCGGGATGTTCGAACCGCTGCCTTCGCCGTCCGCGCGCGGGGTGTCGATGAACGAGCGCCAGCCGCCCGGCACGCTGGCCGAGGCCGAGCCGGACTCGCGCTCCTGGTAGCTGGCGCTCACCGCCACACCGAAGCGGCCGTCGGCCGAGGTGGTGCTGAAGATCCCCGACAGTTCCGGGGTCACCGTGTCGCCGCGCAGGTGCTTGGGCAGGTCGTCGTCGGAGGTGTCCCACACGCCCTTCATGCCGACGCTGGCACGGGTGCCGGGATTGTCCAGCGGCCGTGCGGTCTTGATGTTGATGGTGGCGCCAAGGCCACCGGCGGGCGCGTCGGCGCGGCTGGTCTTGTAGACCTCCACCGCTGAAACCGCCTCGGAGGCGAGGTTGCCGAAGTCGAACGCGCGGCCGCCGGTGACGGTGGGCATCTGCCGGCCGTTGAGCAGCACCAGGTTGAAGTCGGGGCCGATGCCGCGCACCGTCACCTTCGAGCCTTCGCCGTTGTCACGGTCGATCGACACGCCGGAGATGCGCTGCAGCGACTCGGCCAGGTTGGTGTCGGGGAACTTGCCGATGTCCTCGGAGACGATGCCGTCGACGACGCCGGTGGCATCGCGCTTGAGGTTCATCGACGACTGCAGGCTGCCGCGAATGCCGGTGACGGTGATGGTGTCCAGGTCGGTGGCCTGGGGTTCGGATGCAGCGGCCTGTTCGCCTGCCGTGTCCTGGGCCAGGACGGGCGAAGCGAATGCAAGCAGCAGCGCGGAGGTCAACAAACGCCGTTTCGGCGCAACACGTGACTGACTCATGAATTTTCCCTCCCCGGGAATTCAAATGGATTCAGTGGTTCTGGATGCTTTGTTTTTCGATGTCGTTTTTGTTTGAAGCCCAGCCGGTGGCGGCTGGCGATTGGATTGGAATGCAATTTGACAGCGTTGTCAAAATTGATTGGATGGATAACAGCTGCAACTATTCAAGTTGTTGAAACAAAAGAAAAACGCTGTTTTTGCGACGCAGCAGGATGAGTTGGTACCGGATGCAAAGGCATGACAGCGCAAGTAATGCGGCAGGGGCGCCGGAGCAGTGCCGGCCCCGCCGGGGCGTTGCCTGGAAGGTCCATGCAGGGCAAGCCCGGCACCTGCACGGCGCCGGGGCGTTTGATGTGCCGGAATGCGGGGCAAGCCCCGCGGCCGTACCGTGCCGGCTTCAGGTTGGCGCAGGTCCGGTGGAACGCCGTACCTGCAGGGTGTAGAGCACGTCGACCACACCGCCGCTACCCATCTCGCGGATCTCCTTGATCAGCTCCAGTCCGGCCAACCGGCCCATCTCGCGCGTGGGCTGCCGCACCGTGGTCATCGCCGGGTAGATCTGGCGGGAGATCGGCGTGTCGTCGAAGCCGCAGACCGAGACGTCACCCGGTACCGACAGGCCGCGCTCGCAGACGGCACTGATGACGCCGGCGGCCATGTCGTCGTTGGCGGCGAAGATGGCCGTGGGCCGCTCGGGCAGGTCGAGCAGCAGGTTTGCGCCGGCGTAGCCCGATTCATAGGAAAACTCGCCGTCGATCACCAGCGAGGCGTCGTAGCGCAGCCCGGCGCGGCGCAGGCCCTCGCGGTAGCCGGCCAGGCGCCACATGCTGGCGCCGTGTGCGGCGTGGCCCTTGATGTGGGCGATGCGGGTATGGCCGAGCGAGGCCAGGTGCGCCATCAGCGCGCAGACCGCGCCGATCTCGTCCACCACCACGCCGACGTGGCGGTTCTGCTCCCTGGCCGAGATGCTCGAATGGGGAATGCCGAGGGCGACGAGTCGCTCCAGCAGCGCGGTGTCGTCGGTGAGTGGCGGGGTGAGCACGATGCCGTCCAGCTGCGACTGCATGATCAGCGACTCGACCTTGTCCACGATGTCGCCGGCGTCGTAGACCAGCGGCGCCAGCATCAGGTTGTAGTGCTGTGCCTGGCAGGCGTCGAGCACGCCCAGCTCGATCTCCATCAGGTAGTTGGAGGAGGGGTTGTCGAACAACATCGCCACCAGATACGAGCGCCGCCCGGCCAGCGTCCGCGCCGAGGGCAGCGGCCGGTAGCGCAGCTTCTCCACCGCCGCCTCGACCAGCTTGCGGGTGCGCTCGGACACATTGGGCTCGTGGTTGAGTACCCGCGACACGGTCTTCATCGATACCCCGGCCATTGCCGCCACGTCCTCGATGCGCACGCGCCCGGCCTTGCCTGCCGCCTGCGCGGGTTCAGCCACCACCCGATTCTTGCCAGTCATGTCGTTTCCGGTTCCCGCCAGGTCCGTGCCATCGCACCTGAATGCAGGTGCAACTTTATCCGCATGCGGCATGCCGCTGTGCAGCAAGCCATCGTGGCGGACTGGCGCTATTCTGCCTGCTGCCTGACAACGCTGTCATGGTGTCCTGCACAAAACCCCGCAATTCCCGTCCTCCGCCAGGAAGCCCGCCGCCCATGAAGCCTCGCCTCCCGCACTCCCGTTCGTCCGTCCCCGCCCACCGCCTGCGTCCACTCCTGCTGAGCACCACGCTGGCGCTGGTCTGCATGCCTGCGCTTGCCATTCCGCCCGTTGCCGCCACGGCCGCCGGCTCGATCGATCCGGCGCACTGGCCGCAACCCGCCTGGCCGTTGGCCGCGGACCCTGCGCTGGAGCAACGCATCGATGCACTGATGGCCACGATGACGCTGGAGGAAAAGGTCGGCCAGATCGTGCAGGGCGACATTGCCAGCATTACTCCCGACGAGGTGCGCAAGTACCGGCTCGGCTCGATCCTGGCTGGCGGCGGCTCCGACCCCGGTGGCAAGTACAACGCCCCGCCCAAGGATTGGTTGGCGTTGGCCGACGCATACTGGGAAGCGTCGATGGATACCCGCGGTGGCGGCAAGGCGATCCCGATCATCTGGGGCATCGATGCCATGCACGGGCAGAGCAACGTGGTCGGCGCCACCCTGTTCCCGCACAACGTCGGCCTCGGTGCCACGCGAAACCCGGAGCTGCTGCGCGAGATCGCCCGCATCACCGCTGCCGAAACCCGTACCACCGGCATGGAGTGGACCTTCGCGCCGACCGTGGCGGTACCGCAGGATGACCGCTGGGGCCGCGCCTACGAAGGCTATTCGGAAGACCCGGCGCTGGTGGCCAGCTACGCCGGCGTGTTCGTGGAAGGGCTGCAGGGCAAGGCCGGCGCGCCGGACTTCCTCGACGACCACCACGTGATGACCACGGTCAAACACTTCCTCGGCGACGGCGGCACCGACAACGGCAAGGACCAGGGTGACACCACGGTCAGCGAAGCGCAGCTGCGCGACATCCACGCCGCCGGCTACGTGCCGGCGGTCGCCGCCGGCGCGCAGTCGGTGATGGCCTCGTTCAACAGCTTCCACGGCGAGAAGATGCACGGCCACAAGCCGCTGCTGACCGACGTGTTGAAGCAGCGCATGCACTTCGGCGGCTTCGTCGTCGGCGACTGGAACGGCCACGGCCAGGTCAAGGGCTGCAGCAACACCGACTGCGCGCAGACCTACATCGCCGGGCTGGACATGGCGATGGCGCCGGACAGCTGGAAGGGCATGTACGAAAGCACGCTGGCGCACGCCAAGGACGGTACGTTGCCGATGGCGCGGCTGGACGACGCGGTGCGGCGCATCCTGCGCAGCAAGTTCCGCATGGGCCTGTTCGAGAAGCCCAAGCCCTCGGCACGCGCACTGGGCGGCAAGTTCGAGCTGCTCGGCGCGCCGGAACACCGCGCGGTGGCGCGACAGGCGGTGCGCGAGTCGCTGGTGCTGCTGAAGAACCAGGGCGGCGTGCTGCCGCTGGCGCCGAAGCAGCGCGTACTGGTGGCCGGCGACGGCGCCGACAACATGGCCAAGCAGGCCGGCGGCTGGACCCTGACCTGGCAGGGCGACGGCACCAAGCGGGAGGATTTCCCCAATGCCGAGACGATCTGGGACGGCCTGAAGGCGCAGGTGCAGGCGGCCGGCGGCAACGCCGAGCTGGCCGTCGATGGCGCCTACAGGAACAAGCCCGACGTGGCGGTGGTGGTGTTCGGCGAGGAACCCTATGCCGAGTTCCAGGGCGACCTGCCCGACCTGATGTTCAAGGGCGGCAAGTCCGGCGACCTCGAATTGATCCGCAAGCTCAAGGCCGACGGCATCCCGGTGGTGGCGGTGTTCCTCAGCGGCCGCCCGTTGTGGATGAACCGCGAGATCAACGCCGCCGATGCCTTCGTCGCCGCGTGGCTGCCCGGTTCGGAAGGCGCCGGCGTCGCCGACGTGCTGCTGCGCAGGCCCGACGGCGGCGTGCAGCACGATTTCCACGGCAAGCTGAGCTTCTCCTGGCCACGCCGCGCCGACCAGTACGCCAACAACGTCGGCCAGAAGGACTACGACCCGCAGTTCGCCTTCGGCTACGGCCTGACCTATGCCGATGACGGCAACCTGCCGGTGCTGCCCGAAGACCCGGGCATCGACCCCAGCGCCTCGCGCACCAGCACCTGGTTCGACCGCGGCGTGGCCAGCACCGGCCTGACCCTGCGCCTGACCGGCGCCGACGGCGAGGCGATGGACGTCGTGCATCCCAACGTCGTCACCGCCGACGGCTCGGTGACGATGGCCGCGGTCAACACCGAGGTGCAGGAAGGCGCGCGCCAGTTCGACTTCAAGGGTACGGGCATCGTCGAGCTGCGCTCGAACACGCCGCTGGACCTGGTGCGCGAAACCAACGGCGACGTGCTGGTGATCGCCAACGTGCGGGTCGACGCATTGCCGGCCGGCGCTCGGGTGAGCTACATCGCCGGCTGCGGCGAAGGCTGCCGTGGCGAACTGGCCATCGGCGAGGCGCTGGCGCAGCTGCCGCGCGGCGAATGGGCGCGGCTGGGCGTGCCGCTCAAGTGCCTGCGCGGCGCCGGCATCGACACCGGCACGCTGGACCTGCCGTTCGCCCTGCGCGGTAGCGACGGCCTGCGCCTGTCGCTGGCCAAGGTGAGCATCGGCACCGACTACGAGCGGAAGGTCGAGTGCCCAGCGCCGTGAGCCCGCGACCGCTGCTGCTGGCGGCGGCCCTCCTGTCCGGTGGCGGCGCGCAGGCGTCGCCACCGGGCTGGGAGCTGGTCTGGCAGGACGAGTTCGACGGCGACGCCATCGACGGGGCGAAATGGGAGCTGGAGGACAACTGCTGGGGCGGCGGCAACCACGAGCGGCAGTGCTATACCCCGCGCCGCGACCGCGAACCGGGCGCCAACGCCTGGCTCGCCGACGGCCTGCTGCATATCGCCGCCCGCCGCGAGGACTGGACCGGGCCGGCGTCGCCGGACGGCCGCGGCGATGCCACCGCCACGTTGCCGTATACCTCGGCGCGGCTGCGCACCAAGGGCCGGCAGGAGTGGACCTTCGGCCGCTTCGAGATCCGCGCGAAGCTGCCGGCCGGGCAGGGCAGCTGGCCTGCAATCTGGATGCTACCCACCGGTTCGCCCTACGGCGGCTGGGTGTCCTCGGGCGAGATCGACATCATGGAAGCGGTGAACCTGGGCGCACCTTCGGACATGCCCGGCGCCGCCCCCGGCACCGCGGAAACGCGCGTGCACGGCACCCTGCACTACGGCCGCCAACCGCCCGGCAACGTGCATGCCGGCACCTGGCACCTGCTGCCCGGTGGCGCCAACCCGGCCGACGATTTCCACGTCTATGCGCTGGAATGGGAGCAGGACGAGATCCGCTGGTACGTCGATGGCGTGCACTACGCCAGCCAGCGCGCCGGAAACTGGTATTCGCAGCGGCAGAACGCGCAGGGTAACTGGGTAGATGCCCCGCCCGGCGCCCCGTTCGATGCCGCCTCGAAGTTCCACCTGCTGCTCAACCTCGCCGTCGGCGGCGACTGGGCCGGCAAGGTCAATGCCACCGGCATCGACCCGCGCGCCTACCCGCAAACGATGCGGGTGGACTACGTGCGCGTGTACCGCTGCAATGCCGGCCACGCCGACGGCAGCGGCTGCGCCAGCCGCGACCCGGCGGCGAAGCAGGTCATCCCCGAAACACCAAAACCGTAGATGCGGGTTTTGCCGCATACGAGGAGCAAGATGAAAACCATGCTGATGATGTCCCTGCTGGCGATGGCAGTGCCCGCACAGGCCGGGGAACGACTGGACCGGGCCGGCGAGGCGGTCGTCGTGTACACCACCGCGCAGGGCGCGACACGGCAGATGGTCCGCAGCCAGGTGGCGCCGCTGACCGAAGGCCATGCGCTGACCGAAGTGGAAAACTCGGTGTTCGTCGAGCCGGGCCGCCGTTTCCAGACATTCCTCGGCATCGGCGGAGCCATCACCGACGCCACCGCCGAAACCTTCGCCAAGCTGGACGACGCACGCCAGGCGGAACTGTTGCGCGCCTACTACGACCCCGAGCAGGGCATCGGCTACACCTTGGCGCGCACCACCATCCACAGCTCGGACTTCAGCAGCGGCAGCTATACCTACATCGCCGAAGGCGATGCGTCGCTCGCCAGTTTTTCCGTCGAGCACGACCGCAAGTACCGCATCCCGATGATCAAGCGCGCGATCGCGGCGGCCGGCGGCACGCTGCCGTTGATGGCCAGCCCGTGGAGCGCACCGGCGTTCATGAAGGACAGCAAGGACATGCTCCACGGTGGCAAGCTGCTGCCGCAATACGCGGACGCGTGGGCGAAGTACTACGTCAGGTTCCTCGATGCCTACCAGGCCGAGGGCATCCCGGTCTGGGCGATCAGCCTGCAGAACGAGCCGATGGCCAAGCAGACCTGGGAGTCGATGCTGTTCACCGCCGAAGAGGAGCGCGACTTCCTCAAGAACCACCTCGGCCCGACGATCAAGGGCAGCGCGCATGCCGACACCAAAATCGTCGTGTGGGACCACAACCGCGACATGATGGCCCACCGCGCCAACGTGATTTTTGGCGACCCGGAGGCGGCGCAGTACGCCTGGGGCATGGGCTTCCACTGGTACGAGACCTGGGCCGGCTTCGAGCCGATGTTCGACAACGTGGCACGCGTGCATGACGCATGGCCGGACAAGGTGCTGCTGCTGACCGAGGCGACGGTGGAGGGGTTCGACTGGTCGCAGGTGCAGCGCTGGGCCAATGGCGAGCGTTACGGCACCTCCATCATCCACGACCTCAACAACGGCGCGTCGGGCTGGATCGACTGGAACATGCTGCTCGACGAAACCGGTGGCCCGAACCACGTCGGCAATTACTGCTTCTCGCCGGTCCACGCCGACACCCGCAGCGGCGAGCTGGTCTACACCCCGAGCTACTGGTACATCGGCCACTTCTCGAAGTTCCTGCGCCCGGGCGCACAGCGCGTGAGCGCGGCCAGCAGCCGCAGCAACCTGTTGGCGACCGCCTTCCTCAATGCGGACGGCACCCTGGCGACGGTGGTGATGAACCCGACCGAGCAGCAGATCACCTACAACTACTACGTGGGAACCGCCTCGACCCGGATCACCATCCCCGCGCACGGCATCCAGACGCTGCTGCGCTGGTCGAGCGCGGTAAAACCGTAGGTGCGGGGTAAGCCCCGTACCTACAGCGGCAACGGCGCCTGCATCGGCTCGATGCGGCCCTCGCCGCGGGTGATCTTCTTGAACTCGGCACGGCTGACCGACACGTAGCGGTCGTTGCCGCCGATCTCCACCTGCGGCCCGTCCTGCACGGCGAAGCCGTTCTCGTCCACGCGCACGGTCATCGTCGCCTTCTTGCCGCTGTGGCAGATGGTCTTGATTTCCTGCATCTCGTCGGCCCACGCCAGCAGGTACTGGCTGCCCTCGAACAGCTCGCCGCGGAAATCGGTGCGCAACCCGTAGCACAGCACCGGGATGCGCAGCTGGTCGACCACCTCGCTCAGCTGCCACACCTGCGCCTTGCTCAGGAACTGCGCCTCGTCCACCAGCACGCAGCCGAGCCGGCCATGCGCAGCGATGTCGCCCTCGATCAGCTGCTGCAGGTCGGTGGCCGGATCGAAGGCAGTGGCCTCGGCCTGCAGGCCGATCCGCGAGGCGACGGTGCCGCTGCCGGCACGGTGGTCCAGCCGCGGGGTCAGGATCGCCACCCGCATGCCGCGTTCGCGGTAGTTGTGCGCCGACTGCAGCAGGGTGGTGGTCTTCCCGGCGTTCATCGCCGAATAGTAGAAATAGAGCTTGGCCATGACGCATTTTACCGTGCGCTCCGGCGGCCGCGGCCGATGGCTTACACTGCCGCCCTGCGACAGACCCGACCCCATGCTGGACTCCCTCAACCCCCCCCAACGCGCGGCGGTGCTGCACACCGAAGGCCCCCTGCTGGTGCTGGCCGGTGCCGGCAGCGGCAAGACCCGCGTGATCGTGGAAAAGATCGCCCACCTGATCGGTAGTGGCCGCTACAGCGCCCGCCGCATCGCCGCGATCACCTTCACCAACAAATCGGCCAAGGAAATGCGCGAGCGCGTGGGCAAGCGCCTGCGCGGCGAGCAGGCCGAGGAAGTGACGATCTGCACCTTCCACGCGCTGGGCCTGAAGTTCCTGCAGATCGAGCACGCCGCGGTCGGCCTGAAGCGCGGTTTCTCGATCTTCGATGCCGACGACGCGGCGGCGCAGGTCAAGGACCTGCTCGGCGGCAGCAATGCCAAGCCCGACGACATCGAGGACGTGAAGAACCTGATCTCGCGCGCCAAGAATGCCGGCCTCTCGCCGGAGCAGGCGATGGCGGCGGCGCGCAGCAGCCGCGAGAAGAACGCGGCGATGGTCTACGAGCTGTACCAGGCGCGGCTCACCGCCTTCAATGCGGTGGATTTCGACGACCTGATCCGCCTGCCGGTGCAGGTGCTGGAAGAAAACCCGGACATCGCGCTGGCCTGGCGCGAGCGCATCGGCTACCTGCTGGTGGACGAATGCCAGGACACCAACGACGCCCAGTACCGCCTGCTCAAGCAACTGGCCGGCGAGCGTGGCAACTTCACCTGCGTGGGCGACGACGACCAGAGCATTTACGCCTGGCGCGGTGCCAACCCGGAAAACCTGCAGCAGATGGGCCGCGACTACCCGGCCCTGCAGATCATCAAGCTGGAACAGAACTATCGCTGCTCCAACCGCGTGCTGCGCGCGGCCAACGCATTGATCGCGCACAACCCGCACGAGCACTTGAAGACGCTGTGGTCGGACCAGGCCGACGGCGAGCGCATCCGCGTGTGGGAATGCCGCAACAGCGAGCACGAGGCGGAAAAAGTGGCCGCCGAGATCCAGTTCATCGCCACCAGCCGGCGCGTGCCGTGGAGCGATTTCTGCATCCTGTTCCGCGGCAACTTCCAGAGCCGGCCGCTGGAAAAGGCGATGCAGCTGGTCGGCGTGCCCTACCACCTGACCGGCGGCACCGTGTTCCTGGAGCGGCAGGAAGTGAAGGACACGCTGGCATGGCTGCGACTGCTGGTGAACCCGGACGACGACACCGCCTTCATGCGCGCGGTGCAGGCGCCCAAGCGCGACGTCGGCGCCGGCACGCTGGCGAAACTGGCCGAGCTGGCTTCGGAAAAGGGCATGTCGATGGCGCAGGCGGCCGAGGCGATGGGCGCGCTGGCGCAGCTGCCGCCGCGCGCGGCCAACAGCCTGAGCCGCTTCACCGACATCCTGCGCGCGCTGCGCATGGACATGCGCCAGAGTTCCTCCGGCGACCTGGTGCGGCGCGTGGCCAAGGATTCGGGCCTGCTGGCCGAGCTGCGCCACCAGGCCAAGGACACCGCCGGCTACGAGCGCCGCGCCAACAACCTCGAAGAGCTGGCGTCGTGGTTCGAGAACGGCCCGCGTGGCGCCAGCGCCGCCGACATGGCCGCGCAGCTGGCGCTGATCTCGCGCAACGACAAGGACGACGGCGGCAACCAGGTGCGGATGATGACCCTGCATGCATCCAAGGGCCTGGAGTTCCCCTACGTGTTCATCGTCGGCTGCGAGGACGGCGTGCTGCCGCACCAGGTCAGCCTCGACGAGGGCAACCTGCAGGAAGAGCGACGGCTGCTGTACGTGGGCATCACCCGCGCCAAGGTCCAGCTGTGGATGAGCTACAGCCGGCTCACGCGCAAGTTCGGCGAGCACGTGCGGCTCAAGCCCAGCCGCTTCTTCGACGAACTGCCGGCCAGCGAAATCCAGCGCGACGGCGCCGACCCGGTGGCCGATGCCGCGCACAAGCAGGAGCGCGCGAAGGCAGGATTGGCGGCGATACAGGCGCTGTTCGACTGATGCGCGATCACGCCTGACGCTAGCCGTGCGGACGGCGCTTGCGCGTGCTCCGTTCCGGCGCGACGCTGCACGGACGTGACCGGGAGCAGGGCAAGCGATGCTGATCGAAACCGAACGCCTGCGGCTGCGCCTGCTGCGCGACGACGATGGCGACGCCGCGGCGATGCTGGAACTGCTCAACGAACCGGGTTTCCACCGCCATATCGGTGACCGCGGCATCCGCACGCTGGAGCAGGCGCGCGAGTGCGTCCGCAACGGCCCGATGGTGAGCTACGAGCGGCACGGCTACGGCATGTATGCCATCGAGCGGCGTGGCGATGGCGCGTGGCTGGGCAATGCCGGGCTGGTGCATCGCGCCGCGTTGCCGCACCCGGATATCGGCTATGCACTGCTGCAGCGCCACGCGGGGCAGGGCTACGCGCTGGAAGCGGCGCGCGCGGTGTTGGCCCATGCGCGTGGAACGCTCGGATTGGGCCGCCTGTGCGCGATCGTCGCACCGGGCAACGCACGTTCGATCGCGCTGCTGCACAAGCTGGATTTCCGTGCCAACGGTACGGTTCGCCTGCCCGGCAAGGAAGAAACCCTGCTGCTCTACCTCAACAAACCTGCGTAGGTCGGGGTTACGCCCCCGACACTTGCATCCCGGCACCCCGCGCGTCGGGGGTGTAACCCCGACCTACCGTGCTGTGCAGGGGTGATGTAGGAGCGACGTCAGTCGCGACCGGGGCTTTCACGGTAACGTCCCGGTCGCGACTGACGTCGCTCCTACGGACGCCAACGCGGTTCAGCCGTGCAGTCGCGCCTGCAGCTGCGCCAACTGCTCCTGCAACGCGGCCACCGTCGCCTCCAGCTGCTGCACGCGCTCTTCCAGTGCGCTGTTGCCGGCCGCCACGCCAGCCGCCGGGGCGCGGTACTGCGCCGCCAGCGCCTCCACGTCCACCGGACCGCAGAGGAGGTGCATGTAGCGGTCTTCGCGCTGGCCGGCGGCACGCGGCAGCTGCACCACCAGGTTGCGCAGGGCCAGCCGCTCGAGCTGGTGGCGCAGGTCCTCGGCGTCGGCGAACTTCGCCATGCGCTCGCTGCGCGCGGCCAGTTCGCCGGCGGTCTGCGGCCCGCGCAGCAGCAACAGGCCGAGCAGCGCGACCTGCTGGCGCGGCAGGTCGAGCCTGCTGCCGGCCAGGTGTTCGTAGCGCTCGGCGCGCGAGGAGAAATGCTGGCGCGCCAGCCCCATCGCCTCCAGCTGGCGCAATGCGTGCTGCACCGTGCCGGCGTCCAGGTTCATCAGCGGGTCGCGCGCGGTCTTCTGGTTGGCGGCCACCTGGGTGGCGTTGACGGTCAGCGGGTAGGCGTCCGGGGTGGTGGCTTCCTTCTCGATCAGGCAGCCCAGCGCGCGCGCCTGAGCGGCGTCGAGGACGGGAATGGCGGGGGAATCGGTCATCGTGGGCACCGGCGTCGCGCGAGGGGGCGCAAGCATAGCCGAGCGGGCCCGGCGGCCGGCGCCGGCAGGGGCGTGGGCGAGCCGGTAAACTGCGCGGGTTTTCGCCCTGCCCGGTCTGCCGCATGTCCCGATTCCCGTCCTTGTCCCTGCTCGCCGCCGCCGTGCTGGCACTGGCCGCCTGCAGTTCGCCCCGCGCACTGGTGCAGGGCGACCCCGCCGCGCCGGGCGTGCCCGTCGCTCCCGTGGCTGCCGCCGATGGCGCCGACGACAACCTCAACGCGGTGCTGTGGGTGCAGCGCTCGCAGGAATACCGCGCCAATGCGCTGCAGACCTGGCGTGCGGCCGCCGCGCAGCTGGACCGCGCGCTGGCCGACCCGACGTGGACGGCGCTGCTGCCGGAGGAGGGCGGCAGCCAGCAGCCGGCGACGCTGAAGCCGGCAGTGGTGGTGGACATCGACGAAACCGTGCTCGACAACTCGCCCTACCAGGCGCGGCTGGTGCGCGATGGCGGCAGCTACGACGACGCCAGCTGGGACGCCTGGGTGTCCGAGGGCAAGGCCGGCGCGGTGCCGGGCGCGGTGGCCTTCGCCCAGGCCGCCGTGGCCAAGGGCGTGACCATGATCTACATCAGCAACCGCACCGAGCACATGAAGGCGGTGACGCTGGACAACCTGCGCCGGCTCGGCTTCCCGGTGGCCAACGACGAGGTGTACCTGGGCCTGGACAAGTTCGTGCCCGGTTGCGAGCAGGAAGGCAGCGAGAAGGCCTGCCGCCGCCAGCTGGTGGCCCGGCAGTACCGCGTGCTGATGCAGTTCGGCGACCAGCTCAGCGACTTCGCGGCGATCAGCAGCAACACCCAGGCCGGCCGCGACGCGCTGCTGCAGGCCCACCAGGACTGGTTCGGCCAGCGCTGGTGGACGCTGCCCAACCCGACCTACGGCGGCTGGGAGCCGGCCCAGTTCAACAACGCGTGGTCGCTGCCGGAGGCCGAGCGCCGCGCCGCCAAGCGCGCCGCGCTGGACGTGGCCCGATGAGCCGCGGCCCGCTGCCGCTGCGCACCGACGAGCGCCTGATCTTCGCGCTGGACGTGCCCGGCCGCGCCGAGGCGCTGCAATGGGTGGAACGGCTCGGCGACGCGGTATCGTTCTACAAGATCGGCATGGAGCTGCTGGCCTCGGGCGAATACTTCGAGGTGCTGGAGGAGCTCGCCAAGCGCGACAAGCGCGTCTTCGTCGACCTCAAGTTCTTCGACATTCCCGCCACGATCGCCGGTGTTGTCCGCCGTTTGTCGCAGTGGCCGGTGAGCTACTGCACCATCCACGGCTGGCACCCGGCGATGATGGAAGCCGCCGCGGCCGCCAACACCTCGGGCATGCGCCTGCTGGCGGTGACCGTGCTGACCTCGATGGGCCGCCCCGACCTGGCGCAGATGGGCATCGATCGCGAACCGGTGGCGGTGGTGGTCGAGCGCGCGCTGGCCGCGCAGCATGCCGGCATCGACGGGGTGATCGCCTCCGGGCAGGAGGCCGCGCCGATCCGCGCCGCCACCGGCGCCGGTTTCTCCATCGTCTGCCCCGGCATCCGCCCCGGCGGCCCGGCCGGCGACGACCAGCAGCGCACGGTGGGTGTGGCGCAGGCATTTGCCGACGGTGCCGATGCCATCGTCGTTGGCCGGCCGATCCGGCTGGCCCCCGATCCGCGCGCGGCGGCGCTGGCGATGCAGCAGGAGATCGCCAATTCCATCAAGTAAAATCAATGGCTTGAAGCAAGATTCATGAAGTGTTGCTTTAACTGAACCGGACGCGTAGGCTTGCATCTCGTCCGGTCCTGCCGGCGATGTGCCAACCTGTCCACCGGCCTTGCGCCGGCTTGAGGAGGTCCGCCACCGGCAACGGTGCGGCCTCTTTTTTTATGTGACCGGCCGCCGGCGGATGCCGCCCCGCGCTTGCCGCTGTCACCTGGCAGGCCGCAAGATGCCCCCGCTCCCGGGGGAGGACACCACGCATGCCAAGCCGTTCATTCCGAGCGCGAACCTGCTGCCTGTACCTGGTGCTGGCCGCCAGCGTGCTGCTGGTCGCTTCCTGCCGCAAAGAGGCCGAAGAACTGCCCGGCGCCGCCAGCCGCCCGGCCACTGCGGTGCGGCAGATGGTCCAGTACCTGCAGGACGACGACCTGGCCGGCTACGCCCGTGCGGCGGTGCCGCCGGCGCAGTACGCCGAGCTGGAGGCCGCCTGGGCCCAGGGCCACAGCCACTGGCCGCTGACCGAACTGCCGCTGGACGACAAGCTGCCGGTGCTGCTGGCGATATTGTCGGAAAAGGATGCCGAAACCCGCCTGCAGCGCGCGTTCAAGGCGCAGATCGCCGGGCAGGCGCCCGCCGTGCGCCAGGCCGCGCACTCGCTGGGCCTGTTCGGCGTGCAGTACATCACCCATCAGGGCGACTACAGCGAGGCCGAACGCGCCCACTACGCGCAGCTGGTCAAAGCCCTGAGCGCATGGGCGCAGGCGGCGCCGCTGTCCGACCCGAAGCTGGCCGAATCCACCATCGCCACCCTGACCGGCGCCGCCCGCGCCACCGGCCTGGACAGCGAGGACGCCTTCCGCCAGGCCGGCATGACCGCCAGCTTGCAGCGGCTGGGGCCGTTCGCCCGCGCCGCCAAGCAGGTGCTGGCCAGCTACGGGCTGGTGCTGGACGACAGCCTGGCGCAGCTGCGCACCGGCCTGGTCGAGGAACACGGCGACGAAGCCACGGTGCGCGTGCAGTACCCGCTGGCCGGCGAGGAGCTGGACCTGCAGGTGCAGGTGCAGCGGCACGAGGGCCGCTGGTACCTGGCGCGGACCCTGGCCGAGGCGGAGGCGGCATTGGCCGCCGCCCGCGCCGCGCAGGCGGCTATCGTGGTCGAACCGGTGGACAACGCGGCGGCGGCGGCTAAGCCATAATGTCGCGGATGTCGAAACAGAATTCCCGGCCCGAACAGGGCGAACTCCTCCCGCATGACGAGGCCGGCACGCCTGCCGCCGCACCGGCCGCGATCGTGCCGGGCGCACGCCCGGTGCAGGCCCGTCCCGGCCGCCGCCCGTGGTGGGCGCGCCTGCTCGGCCGCCTGATCGAGCCGTGGCTGGGCCTGAAGATCGAACCGGAGCAGCTGCAGCACGACCCGGCGCAGCCGGTGGTCTACGTGCTGGAGGACTATGGCCTGTCCAACGCGCTGATCCTGGACAAGGCCTGCCGCGACGCCGGCCTGCCGTCGCCGCTGGTGCCGCTGCCCGGCAACCTGACCGGGCGCAAGCGCGCCTACGTGGCGCTGTCGCGGCGTTCCAGCAGCAATGCGCTGATCCCCGAGCAGCGCGGCGCCCGCACCCATTCGGACTCGCTGGCCAAGCTGCTGCAGGCGCACCGCGACAACCCCGCGCTGGACGTGCAGCTGGTGCCGGTGTCGATCTTCGTCGGCCGCGCCCCGGACAAGCAGAGCGGCTGGTTCGCGGTGCTGTTCTCGGAGAACTGGGCGCTGGTCGGCCGCTTCCGCCGCCTGCTGGCGGTGCTGCTCAACGGCCGCGACAGCATCGTGCGCTTCGCCGCGCCGGTTTCCCTGCGCGAAACCGTGGACGAAGGGCTGGAGCCCGAGCGCACCGTGCGCAAGCTGCAGCGCGTGCTGCGCACCCACTTCCGCCGCATCCGCGAATCGATCATCGGCCCGGACCTGTCCACCCGCCGCCTGCTGGTGGACAAGGTGCTGGAGGCCGACCCGGTGCGCGAGGCCATCGCCGCGCAGGCCAAGCGCGACAACAGCAAGACCAGCGACGCGTGGAAGAAGGCGCAGGGCTACGCCTGGGAAATCGCCGCCGACTATTCCACCCCGGTGGTGCGCTCGGCCAGCTTCATGCTCAGCCACGTCTGGAACCGCATCTACGCCGGCGTGCTGGTGCACCACCTGGACAAGTTCAAGGAAGCTGCGCCCGGGCACGAGGTCGTCTACGTGCCCAGCCACCGCAGCCACATGGACTACCTGCTGCTGAGCTACCTGCTGTACGACCGCGGCATCGTGCCGCCGCACATCTTCGCCGGCATCAACCTCAACCTGCCGGTGGTCGGCACCCTGCTGCGCAAGGGCGGCGCGTTCTTCGCCCGCCGCAGCTTCCGCGGCAACCCGCTGTATTCGGCAGTGTTCTCCGAATACATGGCGCAGCTGGTTTCCGGCGGCTACTCGATCGAGTATTTCATCGAGGGCGGGCGTTCGCGCACCGGTCGCCTGCTGCAGCCCAAGGGCGGGGTGATCTCGATGACCCTGCGCGCCTACCTGCGCCAGCCGCGCAAGCCGGTGCTGTTCCAGCCCATCTACATCGGCTACGAGAAGCTGATGGAGGGCAACAGCTACCTGGACGAACTGTCAGGCCGGCCGAAGGAGAAGGAATCGATCTGGTCGCTGCTGTGGGGCATCCCCAAGGTGCTCAAGCAGAACTACGGCCAGGTGGTGGTGAACTTCGGCGAGCCCATCGCGCTGAACGACGTGCTGGCCGAGCATGCGCCGGAGTGGGACGGCCAGCCCGTGCCCGAGGACGAGAAGCCGGCGTGGCTGATGAAGACCGTCGATTCGCTGGCGCAGGACATCAACGTGCACGTCAACGCGGCCGCCGACGTCAACCCGATCAACCTGCTGGCGCTGGCGCTGTTGTCCACGCCCAAGCACGCGATGGGCGAGGCCGACCTGATCGCGCAGATCGAGCTGTGCAAGGCGCTGCTGGTGGAGATGCCGTACTCGGACCGGGTCACCGTCACCCCGCACACCCCCGAGCGCATCATCGCCCACGCCGAGGAAATCAACGTCCTCACCCGCATCAAGCACCCGCTGGGCGACGTGCTCAGCGTCAGCGGCGACACCGCGGTGCTGCTGAGCTACTTCCGCAACAACGTGCTGCACCTGTTCACCGCCTCGTCGTGGGTGGCCTGCTGCTTCCAGAACAACCGCCGCATGAGCCGCGCCGGCCTGCTGCGGCTGGGCCGCGGCCTGTACCCGTTCCTGCAGGCCGAGCTGTTCCTGCCGTGGAGCGAGGACCAGTTCGCCGCGCGCATCGAGCAGACCATCGACGTGTTCGTGCGCGAAGGCCTGCTGCAGCAGGTGAACGAGGACGACGGCGGCATGCTCGCGCGCAACACCGGGCAGACCGACGAGGTGTTCCGCCTGCGCGCCATCGGCCACTCGCTGCAGCAGGCGTTCGAGCGCTACTACATCGCCATCTCGGTGCTGGTGAAGAACGGCCCCGGCACGCTCGGCGCCGGCGAGCTGGAGAGCTTGTGCCAGCAGGCCGCGCAGCGCCTGAGCCTGCTCTACGCCCCGGCCGCGCCGGAGTTCTTCGACAAGACCCTGTTCCGCAGCTTCATCCAGAAGATGCGCGAACTGCGGCTGGTGTGGCCGGACGAGAACAGCAAGCTGCTGTTCGACGAACGCCTGGACGCCTGGGCCAAGGACGCCAAGTTCATCCTCGGCCGCGAGCTGCGCCACACCATCGAGCGGGTGAGCCCGGAGGCGGTGAAGGCGGAGGAGCCGGCGGCGTAGGTGCGGGGCTTGCCTCGCACACGGTTTGCGGGCAGATATCTAGTGAATGGATCAGACCCTGCCCGATGACCCACTACTGGAACCAGGAAAAATTCGAAGGCCTTGAAGCCATCGCCGCGCAGGCCGAAAACCTGCCGCACCTGCAGGCCTTCGCGCGCAGTTGCCGGTTCAAGGCGTCGGGCCTGCGCAAGCAGGCCCAGGCGGCGCTGGACGAATTCATCGCCGAAGCACTTGCCCTCGATTTCGCCAGCCGCAGGCAACTCGTCGAATGGCTGCTGGATACCCAGCGCCGCCACCCGCAGGTCCATCACTTCATCCCGCATCCGCTGGCCAAGCGGCTGGTCGAGCCGGTGCTGGCCGAATGGCTGCGCGACGAACCAGGCGATGCGGTCGTCCACCGTTGGCTGGGCATCCTGCACAAGGACCGCGCCGCGCTGCGCACCGCCGTCGCGCTGGATCCGGGTGAAGTGCTCGCGCGCCACCATCTGCTGCGCGATCTCATCAACAGCGTGGCCTTCGCCACCCATCACTTGCCGGACGGCGAACTGGTATGCGAAACCGCGTTCGTGCAGGAATGCCTGGCCGAGGCCACGGGGCTTCTGGCACAGCTGCCGGATGGTGAAGAAAAGTCGTTGTTCGCCCGGGCACTGGCGCAACAGCACCAACTGGTCGATGACTTCCTCGTCTGGTGCGGGCAACCGGAAGGCGCCACCTTCGAGCAGTGGTGCGAGCGACGCCGGCGGCACTACACCTGGGGCGTGCATTACTCCTTCGACTAGGAGGCAGCCTGCCGACCGTCGGCGGGCGCAGATACCGTTTCCGGGTCGGCTATCGGCCGACACGTGCCACGGGTCAGGTCTTCGCCACCATTTTCGTGGACCACATGGCGCTCCTCGAACTCCCCGGTCGAGCGTTCATAGCTGAAGGTGCGCGTCATCAACAACATTTCGCCGCCATCGGAATACAGGTGCGATACCTGCGTGTAGCGGCTGCCGTCCACCTGCAACGGCGGCGGCGTGCGCTGTGGTTCCCACAGGTGGGCCTGCCAATGCCGGCCCTGGCCCGCGTATGGATGGGCGATGTCGCTCCAGAACCACATGCGATGGCCGGCAATCTTGATGATCCAGCCGCTGCGCGTTTGCCTGCCGGTACCGTCCAGCCCCACCGTGCTGCATCCCAGCACCTGCGGCGGCTCCGGTGGCGGCAGGTTGCAGCGGCCGCTCTCGGCTTCGCACCACGGCCACTCGCGTTCGCCGGAAACGATGTCCAGTTGTCCATAAACCGGTGCGACGTCCGCCCCCGGGCCACGGAAGAATCCCTCCGCAAAACGAGAGGTTTTCAGTGTCCCGTAATCGTGCCAGGCATTCGGGCCGGGCATCGGCCGCACGCCCGGTGCGGTGCAGTTCAGCGCAAAGCGCAGTGGCGTTCCCTTCTCCAGCGTGCCACGGAAATCCCGCAGCACCGTTGCTTGCACCTCGCAGTTTGCCAGCGCCTGCCCGCGCAGCAGCGTCACCCGCTCCACCCGTATCTGCAGGTGATGCGATGCCTGTTCGCGCGCGGCCTGGTAATACTCCGGCGCCAGCGCCGCCTGTGCGGTTGGCGCCAATAGCGCAAGTGCCGGCAGCACGCCGGTCCAGCGCTTCCTGTTCAATTGCATTTCCCGGTGCCCGGCGTGTATTTCACCAAGCCGCTGGCAAGCGTCACGCGCAGTTCGCCGTCGTCGTAGGTATCGACCACCAGTTCGCTGTCGTCCCAGCTCAGCATCGGCTTGCGGCAGCGCCACCACCGCGAAGAAACCGAGGCCGGCGCCTTGGCCGCGGCCTGCTCGCCCAGCAACTGCTCCAGATCGAGCTGCAACCGCGGCGCGCCATCCGGTGCATAGACGGTCAGTACCGTGCCCTGCCCGACCTGCGTCCACTCGTCCAGCGCTACCAGTTCGCCTTGCCCCGTCAGCAGCATGTCCACCGGTGCGATGCGGTTGCGCAGCTGGAAGCGGTTCTTCAGTACGTACTGCGCGCGTTCCACGTCATAGTCGTAGAGCTCGACGTCGGGCCGCTTGTCGCCCCTGAAGCCGTAGGGCACCACCCGCACCAATGCCTGGCCGTCCGTACTGGCGACCACCTTCAGCGAAGGGCGTGCCCATGAGTCGGCCAAGGCCAATGTGGGCAAAGCCAGCAGCAAGCCCGCCAACAGCGAGCGGAAAACGAAAGCATGGAAAGTCATGGAAGAACCCTTGCAGTAGTGATCATCGCCAAGCGCGAAGCCCGGCTCCAGGTGGCGAAGCAAAACCCCTCTCCCTCGGGGGAGAGAAGGCACGGTTTTTGCGCGCCACTGGCGCGCATGTCATGGAGCGCCCACGCCGCTGGCGTGGGCAGGGGCGCGGAGAGGGGGTTGGGGAGGGCGAACGTGGTCGGTAATGCACGACCCATCGCCATGCCGATGCCGTTCACTCTCCACCATTGATCGGCAACTCCCCTTCCCATATCCCGCATCGCCCCCGGAAATCCAGCACCAAGCGTTTGCCGCCATCGGGCGCGTGCGTGCCATCGTCGATGCGCAGGCGGTAGGCACCGCTGGCAGGCGCCAGCGTTTCCTCCCGCCGATAGACCCCGCCGCTGCGCCGGTCGGTGAGGGTGTAGGTCAATACATGGCGCTGTCGGCCGAACCGGCATTCCCAACGCTCCATCTGCTGTGCGTTTTGCAACTGCCGGCCACACAGCGATGGTCCCCACGCGCTGCCGTCCCATTCCCGCCAACCCTCGCTGGGGGAAACCTGCATCCATTCAGTACCGTGGCCTTCCGTCTCGCAGCGCAGGGTTTGGGCTGTGGCGTGCGGTGTAAGGAGGGACAGCAGGATGCCGGTGGCTATGGTGAACCTAATGAACATTCGACTTTGGCGAAAAAGATACCAAAGCCAATATCAGAACCCGGTGCCGGCGGCCTTGTCGCAGTTGGTGCGCAGGAAGTCGATGGCATAGGCCACGCGCTTGGCCAAATCTTCCGAGTTCAGATAGATCGTACTTTCATCTTCGTTGCCATCGAACATGATGTAAACATTCCCTCCCGATTGGCGAACGTATTTTGCAATCGACCAATGGATGCCTTCTTGGGTCCCAAAACGTGTGACACCGCCGCTGCTGGGATTGTTTAGAAAATCGAGCTGCCGGGAAGTTATAGTCCAGCGCTCCAGTGGGCCAGTGCCTTGCCTGCCCGAAAATTTCAATTCTACGTTGCTGTAGTCAGATAATAGCTTGGATTTGCAGTGCGCCACCGCGGTTGCATCCACGATGATTGCTTTTCCTTGAATTTCCCCATCTAAACTTCTACCGCCACTTTCCCGCGCACTCTTGATCCCGCCTCTCAGCGCTGCATACATCCCTCCCATCATGTACCCATTGCCGGGTAATACGATGGACAGGAATTTCTGCGCGCCCTCAACAGTCTGCTCTTGAGCATGTACAGCCGAAGGCGACAACAGTATTGTCATTAGAAAGCTGCTGCTGACAAAAAATCGGTTGGCTTTCATGGTGTTTCCTTCTCTTTTGGCGTTATTTTTCACTGGCCTGAACTCCTGACGGTGCCTTCGGTTTTGCAGGTTTCCTTGGGGGCTGCACAAACGATGGGGGCGGAACACTTGAACTTGAACCTCGGTGGGTCGTTGGCAGGGCGCTTGGCTAATGGCACGTGCGCCGATACCGAGATGTCCTCGCGAGCGCAGGAAACCGTGCCTGCGGTGTAAGCGGGATTTCCCGTGTTGTTCCTGCACAAGCGGCTGGCATCTTGTGCCAAGGCGGCACGGGCATCCGCTTCGGTGTCCCTGAATCCGAATGGTGTCGTTCTGAATGGTGCACTGGTGCAGACTTTGCGTGGCTCACCAGCGGTTTCAGGCTTGGGAGTAGGTGTCGCAGTTGTGCCACCACGCGCTCTCGCTGCCGCTTCGCGCATTTCCACCAGCCGCCGAGCCTCGGCTTCACGATGGCTGCCGAGGCGCTGGGTTTCGCGTGCCACTTCCGCGATCTTGCGATTGCGTTCGGCCTCGGCGGCCCTGCGCTCGCGCTCGGCTTGCGCCTCTCGTCCTTGTCGCTCGCGCTGGAGACGCGCGCGTTCGACGGCGGCTTCCGGATGCAGTTTGTCGGCTGCGGCCCGCTCTGCGGGCGAACGGGCTTCGCAATAACCCAGGGCTATGCATTTCTCGCGAGTGACGCAATAGCGGGCTTCATAATCCGCTGTAGCTATCGGATAGCTGACCCTGGCACCATAGTTCACGAGATCGACGGTCCGCCCCTCAGAGTAGGACTTGCCTTCGAAGCATGTGGATCCGATAGAAAGCTGTGCGTGCGCCACGCACGGTGCTGCCAACAGGGTAAGTGCAAGCGCTTTATAAATGAATTTCACCTGATTTTCTTTCGCTGGATGAGGCTCTTTTGGTTTAATCAGTGTTCACGCACAAGATGCGTGCTCCTGCTTCTGTAAGTTTCTCCGAAACAGGAGTGGGGTGTGCTAGCCAGGGGGTGTTCTAGGTTCATTTCCGGTAAGGGCTTCTGGAATCGCTGTTCTCGGTTTCTTTCGATCTATAATCATGAAGCTGGCAAAAGGAGAAAAGGCGTTTCCCTTGATGCAGCATATTGACGTAATCCCTTTCTTGACCGATCGCCGATTGAACATGAAGCAACTCCTGTGCAACGGTTGCGCGCTCACCAGACAGGCCTTGGAGGGATGAGGATGTTGCATTGTCGAACATTCGTGAAAGCACGCTGCTGGAAGCGCCGGATACGCTGGCCCACGCGGCAATTGCACTGCCTTCGGCAAAAACCGGGGCGATGATGCCGCCTGCAATGGTGCCTACTGCGGCTACCACATTCTTGAGGGCACGGGTGCGGCGTATTCCGTGTTCTTGATAGCGCGCAATTCCAGTGCAATAACTGTATATATCGGAGAGGTCGCTCTCGATGGCTTGCTTTATGGCAGGGTTGTCTATTGCGAGTGCGGGGTTTTCGTTTTTGAGTTCATTGTATTTTTTGAATGCTTCTATGCTGGTCGGCTCCATGTACTCTGCTTTAGATTTATCTATTATTGCATGGAATGTCTGGCATTCTGATGTGGATAGCAGAATTATAATAGGTAGGAGCGCAAGAGGAATTTTTGTGATTTCTCTCATCGCATAAACCCCCTTTTGCCGAAATTAAGAATTCAGCAAAGCATCTGTGGAATTGGTGGGAGATCGCGAAAGCGCCTCTTGGTTAGCTGTGCTCCCACGTCCTTGATCCGCTTGCATTGGAGGAATGGCGGTGGTCACGCAGTAGGCGTGGATGGCGTCGGTGTCCTGCACCGGGCCGGCGGCCGCGGGTGCGGCGAACGCCAATGCCAGCAACGCCGCTACGGCCTGAATCCTTGTCTTCATGTCTTGCCCCCTGTGGTGCACCGGACCCGCCCTTGCCATCCATTGCGTGAGGGCCGGGTGCGCTGCCTGCGACAGTTGACCGCAGCCACAAAACCCAAAGACACTCCCAACCGGGGCTTGACAACAGGGGGAAAGCCGTGGGCGACGAAAGGAAGCTGGCAGCGGTGCTGGAGCCGCTGTACGCGGCGGTGCTCGAACCGGAGCGGATGGCCGAGTTCAGCAGCGCGCTGTGCGCGGCCACCGGCAGCCACGTGGGCGCGGTGATGGTGCACGACAGCGGGCATGGCCGTGGCCGGTTGGACCTGCTGGTGGGGGCCGACCCGGCGCATACGGCGGCCTACGAGCAGGAGTTCGCTGCCGACAACCTGTGGATGCTGCGTGCCCAGGGCCGCATGGTGCCCGGCGGGGTGATGGACAGCGACACCGTGGCCACGCGCGCCGAGCTCAAGCGCACCCGCTACTACAACGAATACCTGCGGCTGGGCGACGTGGAGCAGTCGGCCGCGTTGTGCGCCAAGGCCGATGCCGAGGGCGTGGTGGTGGCCACCCTGTGCCGGGCCGGCAGCCTGCCGCCCTATACCGAGCGCCACCTGTCGCTGATGCGGCAGGTGGCGCCGCACTGGGCCAACGCCTATGCCATCCAGCGCCGCCTGAGCCAGCTGCAGCAGCGGGTGGAAACGCTGGAGGCGGCGGTGGAAGTCGCACCGCTGGCCATGACGATGCTGGACGAGGGCATGCGCGTGACCCGGATGAACCCGGTGGCCGAGCAGCTGTTCCGGCAGGGCGAGGTGCTGCGCCTGGGCAACGGCCGGCCGGAGGCCCTGTTCGATGCGCCCTTGCTGCGGCAGGTGCTGCACGAGGCGGTGGTGGGGCGCCCGGTCGATGGCCTGCCCCTGCGCCATGCGGGCCGGGTGGTGCTGAAGGATGCGACCGGGCGCAATGCGCTGGTTGCATCGGTGCATCCGCTGGCCGCGCCCGGCCGGGCGGGCGCGAGTGCGGCGGTGCTGTTCCTGCAGCCGCTGGGGGCGGGGGGGACGTTGGCCGACGGCCTGCGGCAGCTGTTCGGCCTGACGGTCGCCGAGGCGGCCCTGGCCTGCGCGTTGCACCGCTGCGGCGACCTGGGCCAGGCCGCCATGCAATGCGGCATCGCCACGGCCACCGCGCAGACCCGCATCAAGGTGGTCTATGGCAAGACCGGCGAACGTGGCCTGCCCGCGCTGATGCGCCTGCTGGCGGCGGTGGCAATGGCATGCGGCTGAGCCCCCTTTGCAGCTTCGTGCGTAATGTCATGCCCCGCAGTCCTGCGGTGCATGGCCCGGGCATCGGCGGCGTCGATGCTTGATTCACGCCTGCTGGGCGGACTGCTGGAACCGCTGTATGCCTCGGTGCTGGATGTTGCCGCGCTGGACACCTTCAACCGGCGTCTGGCCGAGGCGACCGACAGCCATATCAGCGGTGTGTTGGTCCACGACGTGGCCGGCGGCCGGGCGCAGGTCAGCCGTATTCATGGCATCGATGATGCATTGATGGCCAGTCTGCTGCCCGAGCTGAACCTGCATGACGACCCGTTGATGCAGCGGGTGGCACCCCGGCTGGGAATCGGCAAGGTACTTAATGGCGAGGACTTCCTGCCCCGCGCCGAGTTTCAGCGCAGCGATTTCTACAACCGTTACTACCGCAGGCTCGACATCGTGCAGCAGGTAGCCTCGGTGGGGCTGTACGACGGCACCAACTCGGTCACGCTCTCGCTGTGCCACGGCGACCCGAAGCGGATGTATGGCGAGGCGGAGCTGGGCTTGCTGCGCGCGCTGACCCCGCACTGGATCAACGCCTACGCCATGCTGCGGCGCCTGCAGGGACTGGAGCAGCGGGTGGAGACGCTGGAGCGGACCATCGCGCTGTCGCCGATGGCGATGTTCGTGCTGGGTGGCGACCTGCGCATCGTGGGCGGTAATGCGGCCGGCGAGCAATTGCTGGAGCAGGGGCTGCTGCGCCGCGAGGCGGGCCGGTTGGCGGTCGCCGGGGCGACGGGCCTGGACCTGCAGGCATTGCTGCATCGTGCGTTGTCGGGGAACAGTCGCTTGCAGGGCGGCGAAGTGGAGAAGCTGCTGCTGCGCGATGGTGCCGGCCGCCCCTGTCTGGTGCTCACCGCGCACCGGCTGGTCGAATGCTTCGGGCGGGAGCAGGGCACTTTGCTGGTGTTCGTGCGCGAGGTGGGGCGGATGCCGCCATCATTGGGGACGGGCCTGCAGGCGCTGTTCGGCTTGACCGAAGCCGAGGTGCGGTTGGCACTGGCGCTGTACCGCAGTGTCGATGCCGCCGTGGCGGCCAGGGAATGCGGTATCACCCCGGGAACGGCGCAAGGCCGGTTGAAGATGATCTACGACAAGACCGGCGAGCGCGGGCAGGCCAGCCTGGTACGGTTGGTGGGAGCGGTGGCCGGGGCTTGCGGCGGTTGAGCCGACCCAATGGCAGGCCTCAGGCCGGCTCGTCCGGTATCAGCATGCTTTCCAGCTTGGCGATGCAGTCCTTGAGCTGCAGCTTGCGCTTCTTAAGCCGCTTGGCTTCCAGGTCGTCGTCCGGGTTGGCGGCCAGCTGCGCGATGCGCTCGTCCAGGCGGCGGTGTTCGGCCCGCAGTTCGGCGATGCGCTGGCTGGTTTCGGCGGGTGTCATGGTTTCCACGGGAATCGAGGATACACGCTGCCGGCCACGGCGAGGCCGTTGCCGGCAGGCCAGTTAGAATGGCCGGAATGAATGCCGTCATCCCCCTCCCCGATCCCGTCCGCGGCGCCCGCGACCCGCGCGTGGCCGGGCGCGAGCAGCACAAGCTGGCCAAGCGCCTGCGCCGCCAGGTCGGCCAGGCCATCGCCGATTTCGGCATGATCGAGGCCGGCGACAAGGTGATGGTGTGCCTGTCCGGCGGCAAGGACAGCTACACCCTGCTGGACATCCTGCTGCAGCTGCAGAAGAAGGCGCCGGTGCCGTTCGAGCTGGTGGCGGTGAACCTGGACCAGAAGCAGCCGGGTTTCCCCGAACATGTGCTACCGGAGTACCTGCGCGACCTCGGCGTGCCGTTCCACATCATCGAGCAGGACACCTATTCGGTGGTCAGCCGGGTGATCCCGGAAGGCAAGACCATGTGTTCGCTGTGCTCGCGCATGCGCCGCGGCGCGCTGTACAACTACGCCGAGGAACATGGCTTCACCAAGATCGCGCTGGGCCACCACCGCGACGACATGGTGGCCACCTTCTTCATGAACCTGTTCCACCACGCCAAGCTCTCCGGCATGCCGCCGAAGCTGCGCAGCGACGACGGCAGGCACGTGGTGATCCGCCCGCTGGCCTACGTGCGCGAGAGCGACATCGTCGACCATGCGGCGGCGCGCCGGTTCCCGATCATCCCGTGCAACCTGTGCGGCAGCCAGGAGAACCTGCAGCGCAAACAGGTGGGGCTGATGATGCGGCAGTGGGAGAAGGACCACCCCGGCCGCATCGAGCAGATCGCGCGTGCGCTGGGCGATATCCGTCCTTCGCAGTTGGCCGACCCCAACCTGTTCGACTTCATGGCGCTGGGCCGCCGCGACGATGTGCCGCTGCCCGATGCGCATGCGTGGCTGGCCGGCGGCGAGAAGCAGGAAGAACCAGAAGCTCCTCTCCCGGCGGGAGAGGGGCTGGGGTGAGGGTGAACGGAGTCCAGTAGTTCAACCACCGCCACCCCTCATCCGCCCTCCGGGCACCTTCTCCCGAAGGGAGAAGGGGACAGCCCCCAACTCCCTTTCCCCAATCCCTCATTCCCGGTCTTTCAATTCAATGTTTTTCAAGAACCTGACGCTGTTCCGCTTTCCCACCGCCGTTGATTTTTCCGAAGTCGACACCCTGCTGCCGCACGTCGTGCTCAAGCCGGTCGGCCCGCTGGAAATGACCTCGCGCGGTTTCATCTCGCCGTTCGGTCGCGAGGAGAAGCAGCAGTTCTCGCACCGCATAGGCGATGCGCTGTGGCTCACCGTCGGCGGCGAGGAAAAGATCCTGCCCGGCGCGGTGGTCAACGACCTGCTGGCGCGCAAGCTTGAGGAGATCGAGGAGAAGGAAGGCCGCAAGCCCGGCGGCCGCGAGCGCAAGCGCCTGAAGGACGACTTGCTGCAGGAGCTGCTGCCGCGTGCCTTCGTCAAGAGTTCGCGCACCGATGCCTTCCTCGACCTGCAGCACGGCTACGTCGCCGTGGACAGCTCCAGCCGCAAGACCGGCGAGAACGTGATGAGCGACATCCGCGGGCTGCTCGGCAGCTTCCCGGCAATGCCGCTGAACGCCGAGGTCGCGCCGCGTTCGATCCTGACCGCGTGGATCGCCGGCGAGCCGCTGCCCGAGGGCTTGAGCCTGGGCGAAGAATGCGAGATGAAGGACCCGGCCGAGGGTGGCGCGGTGGTCAAGTGCCAGCACCAGGAGCTGCGCTGCGACGAGATCGACAAGCACCTCGACGCCGGCAAGCAGGTCACCAAGCTGGCGCTGGTGTTCGAGGACAACCTCTCGTTCGTGCTCGGCGACGACCTGATCGTGCGCAAGCTCAAGTTCCTCGACGGCGCGCTGGACCAGCTCGAACACATCGACGAGGAAGGCCGTCGCGCCGAGCTGGACGCGCGCTTCGCGTTGCAGAGCGGCGAGATCCGCCGGCTGTTCCTGCTGCTGGAGCAGGCGTTCAAGCTGAGCAAGGCCGACAACTGAGCCCGGTTGTCACCAACTGCCATCGTAGGAGCGCACGGTAGGAGCGCGCTTCAGTGCGCGATGGGGTTTCGCCGGAAAAGCCTCATCGCGCACTGAAGTGCGCTCCCACGATCCTTTTGCGCCCGGCCTTATGCTGTCGTCATGCCTTCGTTGCTCCGCCGCCTGATGTCTCCCCCCGCCGCGCCGTCGATCCAGCGCGACACGGTGCGGCTGCGGCTGGACGATGCCGAGATCGAGGTGCTGCGCGTGCGCGACCCGCGCGCGCGCCGGCTCAAGCTCAGCGTGGACGAGCGTGGCGCGCGGCTGACGATGCCGCTGCGGGCGAATCTCGCAGCGGGCGAACGCTTCCTGCTGGAGCACCGGCAATGGCTGCAGCAGCAGCTGGCGCGGCTGGAAGGCGACCACCTGGCACCGTCGCTGGCACTGCGTGAACCCGGCCTGCTGCCGCTGCGTGGCGAACTGCTGCCGCTGCGCTGGCAGGAAGGACGCTTCGCCCGCGTCGAGGCCGATGCCGACGGCATCGTCGTCCAGTTGCCGGCGAGGGCCGGCGAGGCGGCGTTCCGGCGCGCCCTGCGCGAATTCCTCGAAGCGCGGATGCGCGCCGACGTCGGCCGCTGGCTGCCCGGCTACCTGCCGGGGCTGCCGCGCGCGCCGGCGCGGTTGCGGCTGAAGGTGATGTCCTCGCAATGGGGCTCGCTGGCGCCGGACGGCTCGCTGGCGCTGGACCTGGCATTGGCGCTGGCCCGTCCTTCCGCATTCGAGTACGTGCTGGTCCACGAGCTGTGCCACCTGCTGCAGGCCAACCACTCGCCGGCGTTCTGGGCCGAGGTGGAATCGCGTTTCCCGCAGTGGCGCGCCGAGCGCGACTACCTGCGCGCGGAAGGGCGCCGGCTCAAGGCGACGCTGCGGCAGCTGCTCGCGTAGCGGCGGGGCTTGCCCCGCAGGGGCGGGGGCGACACACAGCCGCATGCCGGGCAAGCCCGGCATCCACCGGTTGCAGGCACCGCCGCAGCGCAGGGGGCTTACCCGCGCCGGAACACCGCCACCGCCTCGGCCAACGCCTCGGCCTGTTCCTCCATCGCGCGCGCGGCGGCGGTGGCTTCCTCGACCAGCGCGGCGTTCTGCTGGGTGGTCTCGTCCATCTGGGTGACGGTCTGGTTGACCTGCTCGATGCCGGCGCTCTGTTCCTGCGAGGCGGCGGAGATCTCGGCCATGATGTCGGTCACGCGCTGCACCGAAGTGACGATCTCGCCCATCGTGGTGCCGGCCTGGTGCACCAACTGCGAGCCCTCGCTGACCTTGCCGACCGAATCCTCGATCAGGCCCTTGATCTCCTTGGCGGCGCCAGCCGAGCGCTGGGCCAGCGTGCGCACCTCCGAGGCGACCACGGCGAAACCACGGCCCTGCTCGCCGGCGCGCGCGGCTTCCACCGCGGCGTTCAACGCGAGGATGTTGGTCTGGAAGGCGATGCCGTCGATGACGCCGATGATGTCGGCGATCTTCTTCGACGAGGCTTCGATCGCGGACATGGTGGTGACCACCTGCGCCACCACTTCGCCGCCCTGCGAAGCCACGCCGTGCGCACCCTGCGCCAGCTGGTTGGCCTGCCGCGCGTGCTCGGCGTTCTGGCGCACGGTGGCGGTCAGCTCCTCCATCGACGCGGCGGTTTCTTCCAGATTCGCCGCCTGCTGCTCGGTGCGGTGCGACAGGTCGCCGTTGCCGGTGGCGATCTCGCCGGCGGCGGTGTCGATGCTGGCCGCGGCGGCCCGGATGCGGTCGATGATGTCGGCCAGGCGATCGACGGTGGTGTTGGCGTCGTCGCGCATCTGCGCGAACACGCCGCGGAAATCGCCCTGCATGCGGGTGCCGAGGTCGCCCCGGGAGAGCGCGCGCATCACCGCCGAAACCTGGTCGATGCTGCCGGCGATGGCGGCGAGCAGCTCGTTCAGCTGCGCCGACAACTGCCGCAGGAAGCCCTCCTTGCCGTCCAGTTCGACGCGTCTGGAGAGGTCGCCGGCGATGGCGGCCTCCACGATCCGGCTGACTTCCTGCTCCACCTGCAGTTCGGCGGTGCGGTCGGCCCACTCCACCACGTAGCCGATGCGGGTGCCGGCGGCGTCGGCCACCGGGTTGATGATCTGCCGCATGACGTGGCCGCCCACGGTGATCTGCGCGCGGTGGGTGCCCTGCAGCGCGCCCAGCAGCCGGCGCTGGTGCGCGGGCTGCCGGTGGAAGAGGTCGATGTTGCTGCCGACGAGCCGCGCGGCGTCGAACTGCGGCAGGTCGCGGCGGATGCCCTGCTCGGCCTTGCCCAGCAGGTCGAGCAGCGGGCGGTTGGCGTAGACGATGTTGAGGTCGGCGTCGGCGATCATCACGCTGGTGGAGACCTCGTCCAGCGCGGTGCGGATGCCGGCGTTTTCCCGTGCCAGCGCGAGTTCGCTGGTCCGGCGGGCGTGGATCTGGTCGCTCATCAGCACCAGCGCCTCGGCCAGCGAGCCCTTCGGGAAACGCATGCGCGCCAGTTCCTCCGGCACCGGCTGGTCCTCGGCGACGCCGCGGGCCAGCTGCGCCAGCCTCCGCGGGCCGTGGCCCAGCGAGTTGACCTGGCGGCGCAGCTCGATCGCCATCACGCAGATGAAGCCGGTTTCCACCACCACGTAGGCCGCGTGCAGCAGCACGATGCCGAAGCCGCTGCCGGGAGTGAACGCGCGCACCGGCAGGCCGCGGCTCTGCAGCCAGTAGAACGCCAGGTGGTGCACGGCAATGCCGGCGGCGGCGACCACCACCGGCAGCCAGTCGCGGTAGTACAGCAGCAGCGCCAGCACCACGAACACGCCGAAGTGCATCTCGATCAGGCCGTGCGCCTGCTGGATCATCACCGCCACCAGCGCCATCAGCACCAGCCCGGCGGTCACGCTGGCCAGGCGGGTGCCGCCGGCCAGCCGGAACTGCACCGCCATCAGCACCAGCCCCGGCACCGCCACGGCCAGGAACGGCAGCCACTGGCCGAGCCAGATCGCCATGCCCAGCGCGGCGGCGCCCAGCAGCAGGCCGAAGCGCAGGAACAGGCGGTCGGCCTTGATCGCCAGGCCGCGGGCGTAAATCGTGAGCGGGGGATGGGAGGGGGTGGGATGCGAAGTCATGAAGGCAGTCTCCCCGTGGACCGGGAATGGGAGGTTGGACAGGAACAGGCGGCGGTGGCGACCAGCGGCGTTTCCGGGCGGGCGAGCAGCTGCGGCAGCCATTGCCGCAGCCGGGTGGCCGGCGCGCCGCCGCACAGGGCGGGGTCGGGGACCAGCGGGCCGGCGTAGACCAGGCGATGGCCGGCGGCGAGGATCAGCACCTCGTATGCCCCGGCATCCGCACCCGCGGCGACGGTGATGGCGTGGCCGCCCGTCGTTCGCATCCCGGCGGCCAGCGCCTGCCAGGCCGGTTCATTGTCATCGCCCGGGTCGCAGGCGCACCCGGGGGCGAGGCGGATGACCAGCGGCGCCTGCCCGCTTGCTTCCGGCAGCCGGTCGCGCAGGCCCGCCAGCGTGCGCTCCACATCCCGCGGATCGCCGGTGTAGACGGGCGCGGGCTGCAGGTGGGCCAGCGCAATGGCCGCCCAGCCCAGCCAGAAGGCAAGTAGCAGGCCGCCCGCAAGCAGGCGGGTCTGGCCGGGGTGGGTGACGGGACGCGGGGTGGACAAGGTGATGCCAGCGGGAGGGGGCCACGGATGAACGCAGGCGGGCGCATTCCCGGGGGATTGCGCCCGCGCGCCAATGAACTTTTTGCTTTCACCCCTTATCGGCAGCGCACGGCAGATTCTTGAGCCATGCGGGCAGCGGCATGCTGCGGGAGCGCCGGTAGCGGCAGGGCCGGGGCGGCTGCCGGCGGTTCCGGCCTGCGCGCCGGCTATCCGGCCTGCGGGCCGGACAGGAAATCACGAACCAGCGCCGCCACCGCCCCGGGCTGGTCCATGTGCAGGTGGTGGTGGCCGGGCAGGGTATGCAGGCGGCCGTGGCGCAGCAGGGCGGCGCGCTGGCTGCGCTCTGGTTCCGGGAAATACGCCTGCGCCGGCGTGGCGTAGATCACCTGCGCCGGGCACTCGATGGCGGCGACCACGTCGCGCACCTGCGGCTCGGTCATGCGCACCGCGGTCGGCAGCATCAGCCGCGGGTCGCTGCACCAGCTCCAGCCGCCTGCAACCGGGCGCACGCCGCGTTCCACCAGCAACCGCGCCGAGCCTTCGGACAGATGGTTGGCCTGCATGCGTGCCCGCACCGGCGCGGCCAGGTCGGCGAACACGCGCAACTGCTTGTCGCCCAGCGTCGCCAGCGCGGCCAGATGCGCGCGCAGCCGGGTGACGGTTTCGGCGGCCGGGGCGGCCAGCCCGCCGAGCGCCTCGATGCAGACCAGCGCCTGCACCCGCTGCGGCGCCACCGCGGCGGTCAGGCTGGCGATGGCCGCGCCCATCGAGTGGCCGAGCAGCACGCACCGCTCCCAGCCCAGCGCGTCCATGATCGCCAGCGTCTGCGCGATCGCCTGCGGCATGGTGTAGGCCGCGTCGGCGGGCAGGTGCCCGCTCAGGCCGTGGCCCGGCAGGTCGGGCAGTGCCCAGTCCAGCGCCGGCAGGTGGCCGGCCAGCGGCAGGAAGCTGGCTGCGTTGTCCAGCCAGCCATGCAGGGCCAGCACCGGCAGGCCGCCGTGCGTGCCGGCGCGCAGCCCGGCCACGTGCAGCCCGCCGAGGTCCAGCGCGAACGCGGTGGTCATGCGTCCCGGGCCAACGCGGCCAGGGCGCGGGCGTGCTCGGGGGCGTCGTTCAGGCAGGGGATGTAGCGCATCGTCGCGCCGTGCCGGGCCACGCTGGCGGTGAAGCCCAGCGCCACTTCCTCCAGCGTTTCCAGGCAGTCGGCGGCGAAGCCGGGGCAGACCACGTCGAGGGTCTTGGCGCCGCCCTCGGCCAGCGCCCACAGCGTCGGCTCGGCATAGGGCTGCAGCCAGCGCTCGCGACCGAAGCGCGACTGGTAGGCGAGCTGCCAGTCGCCGTCGCCCAGTTCCAGCGCCGCGGCGATCGCGCGCGCGCTGGCTTCGCAGCGTTGCGGGTAGGGGTCGCCGGCGTCGGCCAGCCGCTGCGGGATGCCGTGGAAGGAGAACAGCAGCTTGTCGCCGCGGCCGTTCCGTTGCCAGTAACCGCGGATCGAATCGGCCACCGCCGCCACCCAGCGCGGGTCGTCGGCGTAGTCGCGGACGCTGCGCACTTCCACCTGCGGGTGGCTGGCCTGCCAGTCCCGCACCACGTCCTCGACCGAGGCGGTGGTGGTGGTCGAATACTGCGGGTACAGCGGCAGCACCACGATGCGTCCGATGCCTTCGCCGGCCAGCGCGTCCAGCGCCGGCCGCAGCGCCGGCTGGCCGTAGCGCATCGCGTCGCGCACGCGCCAGTGCGGCAGCTCGCGCTGCATCGCCTCGGCCAGGCGCCGGGTGTATACCGCCAGCGGCGAGCCTTCCGGCAGCCACACCTGCGCGTACTTGTGCGCCGAGCGGCCGCCGCGCAGCGGCAGGATCAGCCCGTGCAGCAGCGGCTTCCACAGCAGCGGCGGGATGGAAACCACGCGCGGGTCGCCGAGGAATTCGGCGAGGTAACGACGCACCGCCGCTGCGGTGGGTGTCTCGGGCGTGCCTAGGTTGACCGCGAGCAGTGCGGTGGTGGGTGCGTCGGACATGCGCGCATTCTCGCAGGTGCGGGCGACGGCGGCGACGCCACGGCGGCGATCGCGACGATTCGTCGCGGCAATCGCCGGCCGGGCCTGCTCACTGGCGATTCATCGCCGCGCTACTAATTTCGGGCACTTGCTTTATCTTTCCGTGCACCGACTTCTGGAGCCTGCCATGCGCCGCCTGCCGTGCCTCGTGTTGCTGTTGTCCGCCAGCCTGTTGTCCGCCAGCGCCGTGGCCGGGCCGCAGGAAGACCAGCGCGCCCGCAACGCCGTGCGCGTGCTCGGCGAGATCCAGGAGATCCCCGAGCAGGCCATCCCCGACAAGCTGCTCGACGAGGGCCGCGCGATCCTGGTCATCCCCGACACCATCAAGGCCGGGCTGGTGGTGGGCGGCCGCCGCGGCCACGGCCTGATGTCGGTCAAGGGCAGCGACGGCAGCTGGTCCAACCCGGTGTTCGTCAAGCTCACCGGCGGCAGCATCGGCTTCCAGGCCGGCGTGCAGTCCTCCGACGTGATCCTGGTGTTCCGCAACGACCGCAGCCTGGACAACATCGTCAACGGCAAGTTCACCCTCGGCGCCGACGCCGGCGTGGCCGCCGGCCCGGTCGGGCGCAGCGCCGCGGCCGCCACCGACGGCCAGCTCAAGGCCGAGATCTGGTCGTGGTCGCGCGCCCGCGGCCTGTTCGCCGGCGTGGCGCTGGACGGCGCGGTGCTGTCGATCGACGATGCCGCCAACCTCGACGCCTACGGCCAGGGCATCACCCCACGGATGATCCTGGAGGGCCGGCTGACCACGGCGCCGTCGGCCGACGTGGTCGCCTTCCGCGACCGCCTGGAGGAATCCACCTATGCCGCGCGCGAGAAGCGCGGCACCCAGGGCGGCACGGTCGCCTCGTCGGCGCCGCGCGCGCAGCCGGTCACCGTGTCCGGCGAGCCGCAGCCGCCGGCCGGCAACGACGCGGTCACCCAGCCGCTGCAGGCCACCCCGGCCGAAAACGCGCCGCAGCAGGGCTTCCAGCCGGTGTCCGAGGGCGAGATCCGCACCGAGTCGCTGGACGACGGCAACTGACCCCCGGCAGGGCATTCATCGAGGCGGGGTGGGTTATGCTCACCGGCCTCCTACTGGATAACGCGAGCGGATCATGGGCAGTTTCAGCATCTGGCACTGGTTGATCGTGCTGGTCATCGTCGTGCTGGTGTTCGGCACCAAGCGGCTGACGAGCGGTGCCAAGGATCTGGGCAATGCGGTCAAGGAGTTCAAGAAGGGCATGCGCGAGGACGACAAGCCCGCCGCGCAGCTGGGCGACGAGTCGCGCAGCGCCGACAAGAGTCGCGACACGCAGGCCGAGCACGACCGCGAAGCGCGCTGACCCCGGGGTTCGGGCGTGTTCGACATCGGTTTCGGCGAGCTGCTGCTGATCGCGGTGGTGGCATTGGTGGTACTGGGCCCGGAGCGCCTGCCCAAGGCGGCGCGCTTCGCCGGGCTGTGGGTGCGCCGCGCCCGCAACCAATGGGATTCGGTGAAGCAGGAGCTGGAGCGCGAACTGCATGCCGAAGAGCTCAAGCGCAACCTGGATGCCGTGCGCCAGTCGATGCAGCAGGCCGAACAGGAAATGCGCGATGGCACCCGGCAGGTGCAGCAGCAGGCCGAGGCGCTGCGCCACGATGTCGAAGCGACCGAAGGACCCGGCGACGAAGCGGCGGCCGACACCTCCGATGAAGCCGTGACCGCGGCACCGCAGGCGGAAGCGCAGGCACCGGTCGCCCCGTCCACCGCAGGGGAGCGGACGCCGTGAGCGATGCCGGTTCGGGCGAGAGCCCGCTGATCGAACACCTGATCGAACTGCGCGCGCGGCTGATGCGCGGCCTGCTGGGGCTGGGCGTGGTGCTGCTGGCGCTGCTGCCGTTCTCGCGCGCGCTCTACAGCCACCTGGCCACGCCGCTGGTCTCGCAGCTGCCCGCCGGGCAGTCGATGATCGCCACCAACCCGGCCGGCGCGTTCTTCGCCCCGCTCAAGCTGACCTTCTTCACCGCGCTGTTCATCGCGGTGCCGTGGTTGCTGTACCAGGCGTGGGCGTTCGTCGCGCCCGGCCTGTACGCGCGCGAGAAGCGGCTGGCGCTGCCGCTGCTGGCCTCGGCAGTGACGCTGTTCTACGTCGGCTGCGCGTTCGCCTACTTCCTGGTGCTGCCGGCGGTGTTCCACTTCCTGACCACGTTCCGCCCGGACGTCATCGCCATCACCCCGGACGCCGGTGCCTACCTGGATTTCGTGCTGGCGATCTTCTTCGCCTTCGGCGCCAGCTTCGAGCTGCCGGTGGCGATGGTGATCCTGGTGCTGCTGGGCTGGGTGTCGCCGCAGCAGCTGCGCGAAGGGCGCGGCTACGCCATCGTCGGCATCTTCGTGGTGGCCGCGGTGCTGACCCCGCCGGACGTGGTGTCGCAGCTGATGCTGGCGATCCCGATGTGCTTCCTCTACGAACTGGGCATCCAGGCCGCGCGCTGGCTGGTGCCGCGCAAGCCGGCGGTTCCGGAATCGTAATCGGCGGTTGCCGGCCAGCGGTCGGCAACCACCGGGGGGCAATCAGGCCTCGAACACGTGGCCGCTCACCGGCGGTGGCACCGGCCGCCCGCGGTGCGCGAACATCTGCTTCCACGCCGCGTACACCGAGCCGACGTACAGCGGCATGATCACCGTGGTCATCGCCAGTTGCATCACCAGTGCCGCCGCGCCGGGGCCGGCCAGCAGCAGCGCCACCTGCATCAGCACCATCACCACGAAGTAGATGCACAGCGTGGCGATCATGCCCAGCACCATGAACACCGCCATTGCGCGGAAGTTCTCGACGCAGCCCTGCAGGCTCATGCGCAGCGCGTGCAGGCCGCTGTGGCGGTCGAACATCACTAGTGCCGGCTGGGTGAACATGGCCATGCTCAGCGCGATGAAGGTGATCAGGCCGATCAGCACCCACAGCGCGATGCGCTTGACCGGGATGCCGGCCACCAGCGCCAGCGCCTCCTCCTGGCTGACCTGCTGGCCCGACTGCTGCAGCTGCTGCATCTTCACCATGACCTCGCTGAAGGCGCCGAAGCCTTCGCGGCCGATCAGCGAGAACAGCAGCGTGCCCAACAGCAGCACGGCGATGAACTGCACCGCCAGCGGCACCAGCAGGTGCGAGACGCGGCGGTCGCGGATGGGCTGCAGCAGGTGCGCGGGCAGCGCCGGGCGGCCCTGGTCGATTTCGCTCACCGCCCACAGCATGCCGCCGAACATCAGCGGCCCGACTGCGAACGACAGCAGCTGCACGGCCAGCCCCAGCCAGCCCGGCAGCGCCTGCGCCAGCAGCAGGATCAGGGTGGTGACCAGCATCCACGCCACGCCGAGCACGCCCAGCTGCAGGGGGGCGCGGCGGAACAGCGAAAACGCGTCCAGCAGCCATTGCGCGCCGGCGGAGGCCGGCACCTTGCGAATATCGCTCATTGCAGTTCCGAAACGGGGAGGGTGCCGGCACGGCGCCGGCGTGGGCGGATTATCGCCGGAACCCGGGTGAGGGGCGAGTTGGGGTGGTCAAGGCTCGGCGGGATTGCAGGCTGCGCAGGCTGTTCCTTCTCCCCTCGGAAGAAGGTGCCCCGAAGGGGCGGATGAGGGGCGAACGGAGTCAATGGTGTCGGAACCATCGGGACTCCATCGCCCCTCACCCCGACCCCCGCTCCGCGCCCCGGCCCACGCCAGCGGCGTGGGCGCTCAACCGCACGCGCGCCAATGGCGTGCAGACCGTGCGGTCTCGCCCCGATGGGAGCGGGGCTTTATCCCCCGCACCGCCGTCAGGCGTGGCCGCGGACGTGGCGCACGAAGCGCCGCAGCAGTTGCCGGGCCTGCGGCGCGGCGGTGACGTCGCGGGCCACGCTGCGGGCGCAGCCGCCGTGGCGGGCGATGCAGTCGGCGCGGGCGCGCACGTAGCCGCGCATGTGGTGGGTGGCGAACTCGGGGTGGAACTGCATGCCCCACGCGTTCTCGCCCCAGCGGAAGGCGTGGCACTGGTCCTGCGCCGAACGCGCCAGCACGGTGGCGCCTTCCGGCGCGCGCAGCACGGTCTGCAGGTGCGTGGCCTGCGCCGGGAAGCTGGCCGGCAGGCCGGAGAACAGCGGGTCGGCGTGCGCGGCCGGGTCGAGGTCGAGGCGGATGGTGCCGGACTCGCGCCCGGCCGGGTTGTAGTCCACCTGCCCGCCCAGCGCGTGCGCCAGCAACTGGTGGCCGTAGCAGATGCCCAGCAGCGGCATGCCGGCGTGGGCGGCCTCGCGCAGCCAGCCGGCGCTGCGTTCGCTCCATTCGGCGCGGTCGGTGACGAACGCGGCCGAGCCAGTAACGATCGTGGCGGCGAAACCCTCGCGCGACGGCAGGGTTTCGCCGTGCTCGACGTTGACCGTGACCGTCTCGGCCTGCTCCAGCCCGGCGGCCACGCGGATCCAGTGCGGGAAGCGGCCGTAGCGGCGCAGGGTCGGGAACGGTTGCCCGGTTTCGATGATCAGGAACGGCAGCGGTTTCATTCGGCGGGCGGCAGGACCGACAGGACTTCCTCGATAGTAGTCAGCCCCTGCGCGACTTTTTCAAGCCCGGCGCGGCGCAGCGTGCGCAGCCCTTCGCCGCGCGCGGCGCGGTGGAAACCAGCCAGGTCCATGTCGGCGGTGATCCGCGAACGCAGCTTCGGCCCAAGCGGCAGTAGCTCGTACAGGCCGACGCGGCCCATGTAGCCGGTGCGCCGGCACTCCAGGCAGCCGACCGGCGCACAGGCGTTGATGGCATCAGGTAATGCCTCATCGGCATCACGCAGCGGCGCCCAGTCGCTGTCGTCGGGCACGTCGGCGCGCTTGCAGTGCGGGCACAGGGTGCGCACCAGCCGCTGCGCCAGCACGCCGTTGACGGTGGAAGCGATCAGGTAGTGCGGCACGCCGAGGTCGAGCAGGCGGGTGATCGCCGAGGGCGCATCGTTGGTGTGCAGGGTGGACAGCACCAGGTGGCCGGTGAGCGCGGCCTGCACCGCCATCTGCGCGGTTTCCAGGTCGCGGATCTCGCCGATCATGATGATGTCCGGGTCCTGTCGCAGCAGGGTGCGCACGCCGCTGGCGAAGTCCAGGTCGATGTTGGCCTGCACCTGCATCTGGTTGAATTCCGGCGCGATCATCTCGATCGGGTCCTCCACCGTGCATACGTTCACGTCCGGCGTGGCCAGCCGCTTGAGCGTGGAATACAGGGTGGTGGTCTTGCCCGAGCCGGTCGGGCCGGTGACCAGCACGATGCCGTGCGGGCGCGTGGTCAGTTCGTTCCAGCCGGCCGCTTCCTCGGGGCTGAAGCCGAGCTGCTCGATGCTCTTGAACGCCGCGTCCGGGTCGAAGATGCGCATCACGCACTTCTCGCCGAACGCGGTGGGCATCGTCGAAAGCCGCATTTCCACCTCGCGCCCGCCCGGCGAGCGGGTCTTGATGCGCCCGTCCTGCGGGCGGCGGCGCTCGGCCAGGTCCATGCGCCCGAGCACCTTGATGCGGCTGACCACCGCGGTCATCACCGCCGGCGGCAGCTCGAACACCTTGTGCAGCACGCCGTCGATGCGGAAGCGCACCCGGCCCATGTCGCGGCGCGGCTCCAGGTGGATGTCGCTGGCGCGCTGCTCGTAGGCGTACTGCAGCAGCCAGTCGACGATGCTGACGATGTGGTGGTCGTCGGCGTTGACGTCGCCGGCGCGTCCCAGTTCCACCAGCTGCTCGAAGCTGGGCAGGGTGCCGTTGCCTTCGCCGCGCACGTCGCCGCGCGCGCCGCGCACCGAGCGGGTGACGCCGAAGAACTCCATCGAGTAGCGATGCAGGTCCAGCGGGTTGACCAGCACGATGTCGATGCGGCGCCGCGCCAGGTGCTGCAGGTCCGGCACCCAGTCGCGCGCCAGCGGCTCGCTGGTGGCGACCAGCACGCGCTCGGCATCCACCGCCAGCGGCAGGATGCGGTGGCGGCGCGCGTAGGCGTGCGACACCACGGCGGTGGCGCCGGCCACGTCCACCCGGGTCGGGTCGATGCGCAGGTAGCGGGTGTCGGTGCGCGCGGCCAGCCATTCGGTCAGCCGCTCCAGCCCCAGCTCGCCGCTGGCCGGCGGCGCGGCGGCGAGCTTGAGGTTGGCCAGCAGCACCAGCGGGTGCACCTCGCTGGCGTTGCGCGCGCCCTGCGCGGAGAAGCGGATGCGTTCCTGGTCGTGCGCGGCCACCAGCCCGTCGCCCAGCAGCGCCGCGGCGACGTTGGAAAACTGCAGCCGGCCCGGGGCGATGGCTACCGGGACCGGCGGGGTGGGGGCGCTGTGCGCGGCCTGCTGTTCCACCTGAAACTCCTTGCTGGCGCGGCCGCCATGTGGTCGCTCGCTATACTAGCGCACCCCTCCGTACGGCAATCCGCAGCATGTCCGCCACTCCCAGCGTTCCGATCACTTTCCAGGGCCTGATCCAGACCCTCAACGACTACTGGGCGAAGCAGGGCTGCGTGCTGATCCAGCCGCTGGATCTGGAAGTGGGCGCCGGCACCTTCCACCCGGCCACCTTCCTGCGCTCGATCGGCCCGGAAAGCTGGAACGCCGCCTACGTGCAGCCCTCGCGCCGCCCCACCGACGGTCGCTACGGCGAGAACCCCAACCGCCTGCAGCGCTACTACCAGTACCAGGTGGCGATGAAGCCGAGCCCGGACAACATCCAGCAGCTCTATCTGGATTCGCTCAAGGCGCTGGGCATCGACCCGCTGGTGCACGACCTGCGCTTCGTCGAGGACAACTGGGAGTCACCGACCCTCGGTGCATGGGGGCTGGGCTGGGAAGTCTGGCTCAACGGCATGGAGGTCACCCAGTTCACCTACTTCCAGCAGGCCGGTGGCCTGGAGTGCAAGCCGGTGCTGGGCGAGATCACCTACGGCCTGGAGCGGTTGTGCATGTATTTGCAGAACTGCGACAACGTCTACGACCTGGTGTGGACCTACGGCCCGGACGGCACGCCGGTCACCTATGGCGACGTCTACCACCAGAACGAGGTGGAGCAGAGCACCTACAACTTCGAGCATGCCGACGTGGAAGAAATGTTCCACCGCTTCGACGCCTGCGAGGCCGAGGCGCAGAAGCTGGTCGAGGCCGGCCTGCCGCTGCCGGCCTACGAGCAGGTGTGCAAGGCCAGCCACTCGTTCAACCTGCTCGATGCGCGCCGCGCGATCAGCGTGACCGAACGCCAGCGCTACATCCTGCGCGTGCGCGCGCTGGCGCAGGCGGTCGCCAAGCTGTACGAGGCCAAGCGCCTCGAAGCGGTGGCCGCCAAGGAGGTGCAGGCATGAGCATGCAGCCGCTGCTGATCGAACTGGGCGTGGAAGAGCTGCCGGTCAAGGCGCTGCCGGGTCTTGCGCAGGCGTTTTTCGATGGCGTGATCGATGGGTTGAGCAAGCGCGGCATCGCCTTCGAGCGCGGCGACGCCAAGCCGCTCTCGACCCCGCGCCGCCTTGCCGTGCTGCTGCCAGGCGTGGAAACCGAGCAGCCCGAACAGCATTCGGAAGTGTTCGGCCCGTACCTGAACATCGCGCTGGACGCCAACGGCGAGCCGACCAAGGCACTGCAGGGCTTCGCCGCCAAGGCCGGCATTGACTGGACCCAACTGGAGCGCACCAGTGACGCCAAGGGCGAGCGCTTCGTGCTGCGCTCGGTGACCCCGGGCGCGAAGACCGCCGCGCTGCTGCCGGAAATCCTGCGCGAAGCCATCGCCGCGATGCCGATCCCCAAGCCGATGCGCTGGGGCAACCACGAATACGGTTTCGCCCGCCCGGTGCACTGGCTGGTGCTGCTGCACGGCAAGGACGTGGTGCCGGCCGAACTGCTGGGCCTGAGTGCGGACCGCATGAGCCGCGGCCACCGCTTCATGCACGACAAGCAGGTGTGGCTGAGCACCCCGGCCGACTACATCGAATCGCTGCGTGCCGCCAACGTGATCGTCGATGCCGACGCGCGCCGCGAGCGCATCGTGCACGAAGTCAACGCCGCCGCCGCGCAGGCTGGCGGCAGCGCGCGCATCACCGATGACAACCTGGAGCAGGTGGTCAACCTGGTCGAATGGCCGGCGGCGGTGCTGTGCGGCTTCGAGCGCGAGTTCCTCGCCGTGCCGCAGGAAGCGCTGATCGAGACGATGGAGGTCAACCAGAAGTTCTTCCCGGTGCTCGACGGCGCCGGCAAGCTGACCGAGAAGTTCATCGGCATCGCCAACATCGAGTCGAAGGACGTGGCCGAAGTGGCCAAGGGCTACGAGCGGGTGATCCGCCCGCGCTTCAGCGACGCCAAGTTCTTCTTCGACGAAGACCTCAAGCAGGGGCTGGTGGCGATGGGCGAGGGCCTGAAGAGCGTCACCTACCAGGCCAAGCTCGGCAGCGTTGCCGACAAGGTGCAGCGCGTGAGTGCATTGGCGCAGGCCATTGCCCCACAGGTGGGTGCCGACCCGGTACAGGCCAAGCGTGCCGCCGAACTGGCCAAGAACGACCTGCAATCGCGCATGGTCAACGAGTTCCCGGAATTGCAGGGCATCGCCGGCCGCCACTACGCCGTGGCCGGTGGCGAATCGCCCGCCGTCGCGCTGGCGATCGACGAGGCCTACCAGCCGCGCTTCGCCGCCGATGACATCGCCCTGTCGCCGCTGGGCAAGGTGCTGGCCATTGCCGAGCGGCTGGATACGCTGGCCGGTGGCTTCGCCGCCGGCCTGAAGCCGACCGGCAACAAGGACCCGTTTGCGCTGCGGCGCAATGCGCTGGGTCTGGCGCGGAGCATCATCGAGTCGGGGTTTGACCTGTCCGTCAAGGAGTTGATCACTGAGAGCCTTGAGCGGATATCTGATCAATCGCAGTCCATCAATCTGGATATGGAAACAATCCAGGAAAAAGCGCTTCCGGAGCTGTACGACTTCATCATCGACCGCCTGAAGGGCTACTACGCCGACCGCGGCGTGCCGACCGCCCACTTCAACGCCGTCGCCGAACTCAAGCCGGCCTCGCTGTACGACTTCGACCGCCGCCTCGACGCCATCGGCACTTTCGCCCAACTACCCGAGGCCGAAGCCCTGGCCGCAGCCAACAAGCGCATCCGCAACATCCTGCGCAAGGCCGAAGGCGAGATCCCGGCGCAGATCGACCCGGCGCTGCTGCGCGAACCGGCCGAAAGCGAACTGGCCGAAGCCGTGACCGCGGCCATCGACGACACCGGCACCGCGCTGGCGCAGAAGGACTACGTCAGCGTGCTGGCGCGGCTGGCGCGCCTGCGCCCGCAGGTGGACGCCTTCTTCGACGGCGTCATGGTCAACGCCGACGACCTGGCCCTGCGCGGCAACCGTTTGGCCCTGCTGCGCACCCTCGGCGACCGCCTCGGCAGCGTCGCCGCCATCGAGCACCTGTCCAACTGATGAAGTGCCGCTCCCTCCCTTTCGCTGCCGTCGAAGGGAGGGAGCTAAAGGGCATCAGGTGAGGTTCCGTCCGCAGGTGTACCTAGCCTGCCCGGCTGACGCTCCGGCCACGGCTCGCGTCGCTCCGGCAGCAGATGGGATGTCCCGGTACGAAAACAGCCCTTTTCTTTACGCCGATTTCACGCGGTTTTTGCCTCCCGCGCCGTGATTTTGCCGGTAACGTTCGGCCCGGTATGCTGCTGCGATGTTGCCTGCCCGAATCACGTTTTTCCTGCTCGCCGCCGCCCTGCTGGCCGCCGCTCCCGCCCATGCCCGCGGCACCATCGAGAAGGTGCGGATCACCGGGCTGGACAAGGACGATGACGCGGCCATCATCGAGAACATCGAGGTATCGCTGACGCTGTACGAGGCCGTCGGCAAGGTGCAGGGCGAGTCGCGGCTGGAATACCTGCTGTCGCAGGCGGAGCGGCAGACGCGGCAGGCGCTGGAGCCGTTCGGCTACTACAACCCGGTTGTCGGGGTGGAGGCACCGCGCCAGGGCGACACCCTGCAGGTGGTGATCCATGTGGACAAGGGCGAGCCGGTGCGGGTGCGGCAGGCCGAGGTGGTCATCACCGGCCCGGCGGTGCGCGACCGCTACCTGCGCGAGGACCTGGACGACTTCCGCCCGCGCGAGGGCGAGCCGTTCGACCACGTCACCTACGAGGCCAGCAAGGTCGTCATCACCCGGCGCCTGGCCGAGCGCGGCTATTTCGATGCCGACTTCACCCAACGCAAGGTGGAGGTCACCCGCGCGCAGAACGCGGCCGACATCTTCCTGAGCTGGGACAGCGGCGGCCGCTACAACATGGGCCCGATCAGCTTCAATCAAGACTACTTTCGCGACGGCCTGTTCGAGCCGCTGGTGTATTGGGAAGAGGGCAGTTACTGGCACGAGGGCAAGCTCGACCGCCTGCGCGAATCGCTGACCAAGCTGGACTACTTCGGCGTCATCGACATCCAGCCGCACCCGGAACTGGCCGACGACGACTGGCGGGTGCCGGTGGACGTCAACCTCACCCTGGCCAAGCGCAACATCTACAGCGCCGGCGTCAGCTACGGCAGCGAAAGCGGGCCCGGCGTGCGCGGCGGCGTGGAGCGGCGCTATGTCAACGACCGCGGGCACAAGCTCAACACCCAGCTGGACTATGCGCAGAAGCGCAAGAGCCTGGTCACCAGCTACCGCGTCCCGGCGTTCCGCTGGCTGGACGGCTGGTACACCTTCGCCATCAGCGCGTACGACGAGCAGACCCGCTACATCGACATGCGCAACTTCAAGCTGATCGCCAGCCGCAGCGGCGAGCTCAACGAGCACTGGACCGTCATCGCCTCGCTCAACGCGCTGCGCGAGCGTTGGCGCTACAGCTCCGGCGACCTGTTCAACGACGCGATATACCAGAGCTCGACGCTGGTCTACCCGCAGCTGACCGCCGACTACGTGGACGTGGACGACAAGGCATTCCCGCGCCGCGGCCTCAGCGGCAACGCCACGCTGCGCGGCGGCATCGAGGGCGCCGGTTCGGACACCAGCTTCATCCAGGCCGACGCCACCCTGCGCTGGTACCTGCCGGTGGGCGAGAGCGACCGCCTGATCCTGCGCGGACAGGCCGGCACCACACGCACCGGTGATCTGGTGGCGATGCCGCCCAGCCTGCGCTATTTCGCCGGCGGCGACCGCTCGGTGCGCGGCTATGCCTGGCGCGAGATCGGCCCGCGCACGCCGGCGCCGGACAAGTACGCGCTGGGCGCCAAGCACCTGGTGGTCGGCTCGGCCGAGTACGAGCACTACTTCGGCGGCGGCCCGTGGGGAGGGGCGGTGTTCGTCGACAGCGGCAGCGCGTTCGACGACGGCATCGACCTGCATACCGGCGTCGGCTTCGGCGTGCGCTGGAAATCGCCGGTGGGCCCGGTGCGCATCGATATTGCCCACGGCCTGAACAAGCCGGATTCGCAGTTCCAGCTGTACCTCAACATCGGGGCCGACCTGTGAGCCGCCGCACCGACGACACCACCCCGGAGCAGCGCGAAGCGCGCATCGCCGAACTGCGCGCGCGGCGCCGCGCGCGCATGCGCACGCTGGCCATCCGCAGCGGCATCGGCGCGGGCGCGCTGCTGCTGCTGGCCCTGCTGGCGGTGTACTGGCTGCTGCAGACCATCGCCGGGCGCGACGTGCTGCTGGCGCAGGTGGTGGCACGGCTGCCGGCCAATTCGTCGCTGAGCTGGAGCAAGGCCGAGGGGCCGCTGGCCGGGCCGCTGGTGCTGCACGACCTGGATTTCCGCTACGAAGACCTGCATTTCAGCGCCCGCCGCGCGCTGCTCGACCCGGACATCCGCCCGCTGCTCGGCCGCAAGCTGCGGCTGGACGCGCTGGAGATCAACGACGCGCAGCTGGAGCTGGGACCGTCGGAGGACACGCCCTTCGAAATGCCGCGCTGGCCGGACGTGCTGCCGGCCATCGAGCTGCCGCTGGCGCTGCAGGCCGACCGCATCGTCATCGACCGCCTGCGCATCGCCCCGCACGACGCACCGGTCGTCGACCTGCGCCGGATCCGCGGCGGCATCGAAGCGGCCGACGGCGAGTTCCGCGCCACCGCGCTCGAGGTGGAAGGCAACCTCGGCGACTTCCGGATCGACGGCCACTACCTGCCGCGCAAGGGCTACCGCACCGACCTGATCGTGCGCGCGCTGCTGCCGGCGCGGCCGGGGCAGGCGCCGGCGCGGCTCGGGCTGGTCGCGCGCGGCGACCTGGCGCACATGCAAGTGGCGTTGACCAGCCATTCGCCGCAGCCGCTGCGCGCCAACCTGGTGTTCGACGGCCGCCAGGACCCGACATGGCAGCTGTCCGCCCGCAGCGAGCAGCTCGACCTCGGCCAGCTGGTGCCGGCACAGTACATGGCGCAGGCCCCGGCGCCGCTGCTGCTGGACTTCACCGCTCGTGGCCGCGGCGGCAACGCGCAGCTGCGCGGCCGCGTGCGCCAGGGCGATCGCGAGCTGGTGCTGGCCCCGTCCAATCTCGCCCTCGACAACCAGGTGTTGACCGCCTCGCCGCTGGTGGTCGAGGCCTTCGGCGGCCGCGTGCGCCTGCAGGGCAAGGCCGATTTCAGCGATGCGCAGAACCCGGGCTTCCGCGCCGCGGTGATCGCCGAGCAGCTGACCTGGACGCCGCAGCCGGACCCCGCCGCCCCCGGCGTCGCGCCGGAACCGATGCACCTGAAGCAGGCGCGGCTGGGCGTGGCCGGCAGCCTGAAGAACTGGGCGGCGATCGGCAACGCCGAGGTCGCGCGCGCCGCGCAGGACGCCAGCCTCGATTTCGACGTGCGCGGCAACGACCAACGGGCCAGCATCGAACGTTTCAAGGCGACCACGCCGGGCGGCACGCTCGACCTCGCCGGCTCGGCGGCATGGGCGCCGGAACTGGCGTGGGACGTCAGCGCCACGCTGGCCAACTTCGACCCCGGCTACTTCCTGCCGGACTGGGACGGCAACCTGTCCGGCACCCTGGCTTCCACCGGCAAGCAACTGCCAACCACCGCCGGCGACGAACTGCGCGTCGAGGCCAAGGTCGATTTGCCGCAGCTGCGCGGCCACCTGCGCGGGCGCGCGGTGGATGCGCGGGCGCGCTTCGCGGTGCAGGGCACGCAGGGCGAAGGCGAGCTGCGCCTGCAACTGGGCGACAGCCGCGTCGAGGCCAAGGGCAAGGTCGGCGACCGCCTCGACGTGGACGCCAGGCTGGAGCCGCTGCATCTGTCCGACCTGCTGCCCGGCGCCAGCGGCAGCCTCGCCGGCACCGCGCGGCTGCGTGGTACCCCGGCGCAACCGGACATCAGTGCCGACCTGCACGGCGACAGCCTGCAATGGGACGACTGGAAGGTCGGCCAGCTCAGCCTCGGCGGCCACCTGCCGTGGCGGGGCGACGACGGCAGCCTGCAGCTGCGCGCCAGCGCGGTGGAAGCCGGCCTGCTGCTCGACCAGCTGCGCATCGACGCCCGTGGCAGCCTGCAGAACCCGAGGCTGGACGCCGCCGCCCGCAACGAGCTGGGCGAGCTGGCGCTGGCCGGCAGCGTCCATCAGGCCGGATCGGCATGGCGCGGCGAACTGGCCTCGCTGCGCGTGGCGCCGGTGAAGGGCGCGCCGTGGCAACTGCGGCAGCCGGCGGCGTTCGGCGTGCAGGGCAGCCGCTTCACCCTCGCCGACGCCTGCCTCGGCTCGGAAACCGGTGGCGGCCTGTGCATCGGCGCCGACTGGCCGCGCGAGGGCCTGCGCCTGAGCGGCGATGCCCTGCCGCTGGCGCTGGTGCAGCCGTGGCTGCCGCCCAACGCCGGCCGCCGCATGTACCTGCGCGGCGACGTCACCCTCGATGGCCACCTGCGCCCGCGCGGCAATGCGTGGGAGGGCAGCTTCAAGGTCGCCTCGCTGGAAGGCGGCATCCGCCTGGGCGACAACGCCCGCGGCGAACTGGTGCGCTACGACCATTTCTCGCTCGACGTGGACATGCAGCCTGGCGCCATCAATGGCTACCTCGGCATCGGCTTCCAGGGCGACGGCTTCGTCGATGCCCGGGTGCAGACCGGCTGGGAAGCGGATGCCGCGCTCACCGGCGAGCTGTACCTGAACATGTCGCGGCTGTACTGGATGGAGCTGTTCTCGCCCGATCTGGTGCGGCCCACGGGGCTGGTCGAAGGCCACGTCAGCCTGCGCGGCACGCGCGCGCAACCCTCGCTCGGCGGCGAGGCCAAACTGAGTGATTTCGCCGGCGAATTCCCCGCGCTGGGATTGACCCTGAGCGACGGCAGCGGCCGCTTCAGTGCCCAGCCCGACGGTTCGGCGCGCATCGCCGCCGAGGTCAACACCGGCGGCGAAGGCAAGCTGCGCGTGGAGGGTGGCCTGTCGTGGTTCGGCGACGCGCAGCCGCTGCAACTGCACATCGCCGGCGACAACGTGCTGGTGTCCAACACCAGCGAATTGCGCGTGGTCGCCAACCCCGACCTCGACTTCACCCTGGCTGGCACCGCGATGGAACTGCGCGGCAGCGTGCACGTGCCCGAGGCCGCGATCGACCTGGAGCGGCTGGACCGCGGCACCTCGGCCTCGGAGGACGTGGTGGTGCTGGACCCGGTGGACCCGGAGGAAACGCGCACCTCGCCGCTGGACATGGACCTGGCGGTCAGCCTCGGCGACAAGGTGAAGATGAGCGGCTTCGGCCTGAAGGGCGCGTTGACCGGCAGGATGCAGGTGCGTGCGCGCCCCGGCCACGAGATGACCGCCAACGGCGGGCTGGAGGTCAGCGGCCGCTACAAGGCCTACGGCCAGGACCTGACCATCACCGACGGCCAGCTGTTGTGGAACCACGGCATCGTCTCCGACCCACGCATCAACATCCGCGCCCAGCGCGCCATCGGCGAGGTCACCGCCGGCATCCACGTCACCGGCCGCGCCCAGCAACCGCGCGTGGACGTGTGGTCGGACCCGGCGATGTCGCAGTCCGAGGCGCTGGCCTACCTCGTGCTCGGCCGCAGCCTGAGCATGGCCAGCAGCGACCAGGCGCAGCAGGTCAACGCCGCCTCGGCGGCGCTGTCGGCAGGCAGCGGCCTGATCGCCGCGCAGGTCGGCGCCCGGCTCGGGCTGGACGACGCCGGCGTCAGCCAGTCGCGCGCGCTGGGCGGCGCGGTGATCGGCGTGGGCAAGTACATCACCCCCAAGCTCTACGTCGGCTACGGCGTCTCGCTGATCGGCAGCGGCTCGGTGCTGACCCTCAAGTACCTGCTGCGCCGCGGCTTCGACGTCGAGGTCGAATCCAGCACGGTGGAGAACCGGGGTTCGGTGAACTGGCGCAAGGAAAAATAGTCGGTGTGCCGCAAGCCCCGCGCCTACGTACCGCTGCCGGGGAGAAGCGGGAAATACCGACGCAGGTGTGCATTGAAGCTCCAACGGCAGTGTCCGTCGTGCACGGCAGTACGTTTCCACGATATAGCCGGCGCACCTGGTGAGGGGTGCCAACGCCAGTGGGGCGGTCGCATCATGGTGGGTGCCGGGTTTGTGGCCCTGCAGCGTCCTCCATCATGTCACTCTTGCAGAGTGACAGGTGCTGGTTCAATGCTTGCGCCACACATGTACCCAGGCATCCCGCAGCCAGAACAGCAGAGCGGCAATGGCCGGCAGTTCACCGAAGGCGATCGCCACGACCAACAATTTCAGAAAAGGTGCCGCCACGAAAACAAACAGGAAGGCTCTGGGGTTGATGGCGAACCTGAAGGCATGACGGCCTCGTTGCCGGAACCGCATGACCGCCATCCACAGCACCAGCCAGGCAAGAATGTCGCCAACCACGCGTTGGCCGGCTTGGTGGATGACGAGGATGCTTGCAACAGCCAACAGAGGTATGAGCCACAAGCGCAACATGGGTTGTGGTTGTGGGCAGGCCTCGTCTGCGGAGAGCCAGCGCATCAATGCCCCCCACAGGGGTAACAGGGTCCTGCAGGCGAAAAGCCCGCCGGCCCCCCAGTACCCAGCCTTGAGGAAGCTGTTCAACGAGACGGGAGTGAGCGGTGAAGGTGTGAAAAGTGCCAGCAGTGCCCACGACAGGACCGTCAGCATGAGAAAGACGAGTCCGGTCACTGCCCCTCGCAGCAATGCCAGCTGGAAACGAGGGGCCGACAGTTGACTGCTGTCACCGGCAGCCAGCCAGAATTCGACTTGTTTGGGTTGCAATGGAGGTGGAGCATCGGCGGCATCATGGATGCCCAGTATTTTCAGCAAGTGGACCATTTGAATGGGGCGCCACGATGGCAAAGCAGCCCACAGTGCAGGCAGCCGTTGGAAGGGACGGCACAGTAGCTGTATGCGGTGCCTGGCCTCGAGTGCGGTGACGTGCCGTCCATTGCCACGCAGATGCCTGGCCAGATCGATGCTTCCGGCAGGCTGCAACATCCAGTTGCGATTTAGGCGCTCACGGCACTGCTGTGCATGGTACGGATCAAAGCCGCCGTTCACTTCGTCCCAGCCGAAGCAATGCATCAGGACATCGAAGTTGGCTGCGTTAATGGCCTCGTCGTTTTCCTGCAAACGCCACATCAGCAGTGCGCCGACGCGTGCCTTGTCCGGCAACGACCAGAGCTCCGGGCATTTCTGCAACCACTCATCCAGACTGACAGGATCAAGGGCTCGCGCCTGGGTGAGGATGAATTCGCATGCCGCCTCGATATCCAGCGGAAGCGGTGCTTCAGGCAGGCTTGGCATGCCAGCGACCACGGCCGGATCAGCTGCCACGGCCTGTTCCGGCAGGCTCTCGGCGAAGGTGGGGGCGGGAGTGGTCGCCGGTGGATGTACCGGCTCGGCGAGCGTTACGACATGCCCGCCGATTTCGTCGGGTACCAGCTCGAACGGACCAAGCGTGTTCGACGAGTGGGTTCCGTCCATGTCCCCGGAGCCGGCCGCTTCGTGCTGTTGCCACTGTGCCCAGCGCAACGCGGCTCTGTAAGCCTCGTTCAAGCGCTGGAAAGCTGCCGGATCATCGTCAGGCCGGTTGCTGCGCAACAGCCGGGCATAGGCGCGTTTGATGGTCCGCTCATCGGCATCCTGGTCCAGTTCCAGTATTTCCAACGCCCAACTCATTGTTGGCCTTCCAGGCAGTCCAGGGCACGGCCGAGCTCCCGGCGGTGTTGTTCGACGCGCTGTAGATCCTGGCTCTCCAGCACCTCGCGGAACTGCAGTAGCCACCCCTGCAATTGGTTGCGGTGGTCGATGAACTCCGAATACATGCGTTCGATGCGCGCGATCAATGCGAGGTTGGGTTGCTGCTCGCGCGGGTGCACCTTCAGTGCATCCAGCGCCAGCAGACGCTCCCGAATCTGCTCCGGGGCCAGCACGCCGGGGTTTTGCTCCAGCACCAGCTCGTGGCGCTTGCCGGTGGCATTTTCGGTGACCTCCACCTGCAGGATGCCGTCCACGTCGTAGGTGAAGCGAGTCGTGACCGAGCGGTTGCCGTGGTCCCTGGGAGGCAGTGGCACCTGCAACTCGCCGAGCTTGATGTTGCGGTCGACCGTGGGGCTTTCCCCTTGATAGACGTCGATGCGCAGGAATTTCTGCTCGGCGGTAACCGGATGGAACGTGTCTTCGCGACTGACCGGCACCACGCTGTTGCGTTGGATGATGGGGTGGAAGTAGCCAGTACGTTCCTTGCCATCGGGCCCCATCCGCGACACCTGCGTACCCAGCGTGTACGGGCATACATCGGTCAATACGACCTCCTGCAGCGCGCTGTCACGTGCCTTCATGCCGGCGGCCACGGCCGCACCCAGTGCAATGGTCTGGTCAGGGTCGATGTGACGCAGTGGCAAGCGCCCGAACATGCGGGTGACAAGGCGGACGATCATGGGCATGCGTGCAGCACCGCCGACGAGGATGATGTCGTCCAGCTCATCCGGTTTCAGCCGCGCATCGCGAATGGCCCGTTCGATCGGCGTTCGCATCCGCTGCAGCAAAGGTGCGCACAGTTGGGCGTAACGCGTCTCTTCGATGCTCCACTGCTGCTCGCGCGCACCCAGCATGATTTCCAGGCCAGCCTCGCTGCGCGCACTCAAGTCACGCTTGAGCTGTTCGAGACGATGCAGCAGCATGGCCCGCTCGGCGTGGTCCAGCGTGGTGGTGTCGAGTTTCATGTCCTGCTCGAAGGCTTGCCGCAGTACCTGCAGGAAGTCTTCGCCGCCCAGGAAATTGTCGCCGGCACTGGCATGTACCTCGACGATGCCATCGAACAACTCAAGGATGGAGACGTCGAACGTGCCGCCGCCCAGGTCCAGTACCAGGATGCGCCCATCCTGCCCGCGTTGTTGCAGTCCGTAGGCCAGTGCGGCGGCAGTCGGCTCGTTGATCAGGCGTTCGACCCGGATGCCGGCCAGCTCGCCGGCAGCCCGGGTAGCCTTGCGCTGCGCGTCGGAGAAATAGGCCGGTACGCTGATGACTGCTTCCTTGACCGCATGCCCGAGTGCGGCTTCTGCGTCGGCCAGCAGGGAGCGCAATACCAGCGCGGACAATTCTTCAGGGCGGAATGTCTGCATCCCCAGGCGCGTCTCGCGCGGGGTGCCCATCCACCGCTTGAAATACGCCACGCTGTCACCGGGGTGGCTGACCAGTCGGTCACGTGCAGTCTGTCCCACCAATACCGCGCCATCGCTCACGCTGACGACCGAAGGGGTCAGCAGTTGTCCGTGCGGATTGGGGAAAAGCACCGGGCCATCGGCGCCATGCATGCCGATCAACGAGTGCGTCGTCCCCAGGTCGATACCAACGATCACTCGGATTCCCCCTGTTCGAATGCGAAGGCGCGATTGTAGGCAAGCTGCCTGATGGCTGGAACAACGCCCATCCCGGATGGACGCTGCCCATGACTGTCGGCAGTTGTCGCCGCCGGCCCCGGCGGCTACCGTCGGCCGTTATTCCGTATTCGATGGGGATTCCGATGACGCGCAAACCGCTTGCCGCCGCGCTGGCACTGGGCATGGGCCTGTCCGCCACCGCCGCCGCCAACGAGGGCATGTGGATGCCCACGCAACTGCCGGAACTGGCGAAAACGCTGAAGGCCGCCGGCTTCGAGGGCGACCCGTCGGCGCTGGCCGACGTCACCGCGCCGCCGCTGGACGCGGTGGTGCGGATCGGCGGCGGCACCGGCTCGTTCGTCTCCGGCGACGGCCTGCTGCTGACCAACCACCACGTCGCCTACGGCGTCATCCAGTACAACTCCGGCCAGGGGCACGACTACATCAACGAGGGCTTCATCGCCAGCGGCCGCGACGACGAGCGCCCGGCCAACCCGGACTACCGGGTGCTGGTGACGGTGGGCTTCGACAAGGTCACCGACGACGTGCTCCGCGAAGCACGCGGAAAGAGCGGCCGTGCCTATTACGACGCGGTGGAGAACGCGCGCAAGCGCATCGTCGCCGACTGCGAGGCCGAGGGCGGAGTGCGCTGCTCGGTGGCCAACATGTACTACGGCAGCGACTTCTACCGCGTCCGCCAGCTGGAGCTGACCGACATCCGCCTCGTCTACGCGCCGCCGCGTGCCATCGGCAACTATGGCGACGAGATCGACAACTTCATGTGGCCGCGCCACACCGGCGACTTCACCCTGCTGCGCGCCTACGTCGGCAAGGACGGCAAGCCGGCGCCGTACAGCAAGGACAACGTGCCGTACCACCCGCCGGCACACCTGAAGATGTCGCTGGACGGCCCGAAGGAAGGCGACTACGCCATGCTCGCCGGCTACCCCGGCATCACCTACCGGCTGCGCACCGCCGCCGAGTTCGCCAACCAGATCGACGCGGTGCTGCCGCGCCGGGTAGAGGTGTTCCAGCAGCTGATCGACGTCGTCGAGGCCGCCGGCAAGGACGATGCCGATGCACGCACCCGCTACGCCTCGCAGCTGCAGTCGCTGAAGAACAACCGCAAGCGCGCGGCCGGCGAACTGGAAGGGCTGCTGCGCAGCGACGCCAAGGCCCGGCGCGCCGCCGACGAGCAGGCGATGCTGGCCGCCACCGATGCGAAGTACAAGGCCGACATCGACGCCCTGTTTGCCTCGCTCGACGCCGAGCGCGCGGCGGGCGAGCGCGAACTGCTGGTGGGGCTGATGTCCAGCCAGACCCAGCTGCTGCGCTCGGCGCTGCTGCTGGAGCGGTTGCGCGTGGAATCGGCCAAGCCCGACGCCGAGCGCGAGAGCGGCTACCAGCAGCGCGACCAGGCGCTGATCGAGGGCGTGCTCCGGCAGGTGCAGCGCCGCTACGACCCGGCGGTGGAAAAAGCCATCCTCACCGCGCTGCTCACCCGCTACCAGCAACTGCCCGACGACCAGCGCGACTCGCATTACGACAACCTGTTCGGCCGCACCCCGGAGCAGCTGCGCAAGGCGCTGGACGAGCTGTACGCGACCACGAAGCTGGGCGACGAGGCGCAGCGCCTGTCGCGCTTCGAGGCCGCGCGCAAGGGCGCCTTCATCGACAACGACCCGCTGGTGTCGGTGGCCGCCGCGCTGGTGATGGCGCAGCTGAGCGCCGAACGCGAGAGCAAGGAGCGCGCCGGCGAACAGCTGCGGCTGCGCCCGTCCTACATGCAGGCGCTGTTCGCATGGCGGGCGCAACAGGGCCGCGCGGTCTACCCCGATGCCAACGGCACCCTGCGCATCAGCTACGGCAAGGTGGAGGCACTGCACCCGCGCGATGCGGTGAACTATTCGCCGGTGACCACCGTAGCCGGCATCGTCGAGAAGAACACCGGCACCGTGCCGTTCGACGCGCCCAAGCCGCTGCTCGACGCCATCGCCAAGGGCGATTTCGGCAGCACCGCCGACCCGGCGCTGGAGACGCAGACGGTCAACTTCCTGACCAACCTGGACACCACCGGCGGCAACTCCGGCTCGCCGGTGCTCAACGCCAAAGGCGAACTGATCGGCCTGAACTTCGATTCCAACTGGGAGTCGGTGAGCGCCAGCTGGTGGTTCGACCCGCGCTACAAGCGCGCCGTGCACGTGGACATGCGCTACCTGCGCTGGCTGCTGGCCAAGGTCTACCCGGCCCCGGCGCTGCTGCAGGAGATGGGCCTGCCGCGGGAGTAGGGCCGGCGGATGTGGATGCGGGGCTTGCCCCGCATCCACGAAAAGCAGGCATTCCACCGTAGGTGCCGGGCTTGCCCGGCACGGGGCTTCACCGGGAAGGCTTCACGCGGGGCACGCCCCGCATCTACGGCTTCCATGCGCGTTCGTGGGAGAATGCACGGGCCGCAGGGGGAGTGCGCAACCTGGGAGAACATGGGTGGGGAAGCAGGAAATGCCGACGGCGGAACCAGGTTGCCGGTTGGACGGCGTGCGCATCTGGGTGGTGGAAGACGACCCCGAATGGCGCGGCATGGTGGTGGAGGAACTCGAGTACCACGGTGCCAGGGTGCGCGGCATCGAAAGCGTCGAGTCGCTGTACCGCGATCTGGCGGTGGACCGTTGCGACATCCTCGTCCTCGACGTCGGCCTGCCCGGCGAGGATGGCCTGAGCGCCACCGGCCACCTGCGGCGGATGGACGGCATGGGCATCGTGCTGGTCACTGGCCGCAGCGGCACCGCCGACATGGCGCACGGGCTGTCGGTGGGCGCCGACGTCTACCTGCCCAAGCCGCTGGAGCTGCCGGTGCTGGTGGCCGCGCTGCACAGCCTGCACCGGCGCATGATCCGCGCGATGCCGCCGCCCGCGCCGGCATCCGGCAATACCCACGGCGGCGGCGATGCGGCATGGAGCCTGCGGGCCGACGCCTGGGACCTGTATGCCCCCAATGGACGCATGCTGACCTTGACCGCGGCCGAGCGTGGTTTCCTGCGCGAGCTGTTCTCCGCCCCCACCAAGGCCGTGGACCGCGAGCAGCTGATCGCCGCCATCACCGACCAGCCCTGGGATTTCGACCCGCACCGCCTGGAAGTGCTGGTGCACCGCCTGCGCACCCGCGTGCGCAATGCCACCGGTGCGATGTTGCCGGTGCGGGCGCTGCGCGGCATCGGCTACATGCTGCTTTCCGAACGGGCCGAAGCGGCGGACTGAGCCGCGGAAACGATGCGGACCGCGCTGCCGCCCGCCGGCAGGAATCATTGAGGCGGGTCTTCCCGCGACCCAGGATCGCGGGCAAGCATTCGTGATGTTTCGAGAGTTTTTGATACTGCCCGACTGACACCACCTGCCGAGAATCGTCCGGCAAGCGTTGCAGCTGCCACCGGCGGCGCGCTTGCCTCGGGGACGCGGTGTTGGAGATGAAGCGGGAGGCGCCGCGGGCGGGTGGGAAGCCGTGGCTGGAAGGGGTGCGGATATGGGTGGTCGAGGACGACCTGGCATGGCGCGCCCTGGTACTCGAGGAACTCGAAAGCCACGGCGCATCGGTGCGGGGCATCGGCAGCGTCGAGGCGCTGTACCGCGAGCTGGCCGTCGACCGCTGCGACATCCTGATACTCGACATCATCCTGCCCGGCGAGGACGGCCTGAGCGCCACCAGCCACCTGCGCCGCATCGGCGACATGGGCATCGTGCTGGTGAGCGGCCGCTGCGGCGCGGCCGACATCGCCCGTGGCCTGGCCGCCGGCGCCGACCTCTACCTGGGCAAACCGCTGGAGCTGCCGGTGCTGGTGGCGTCGTTGCACAGCCTGTACCGGCGCCTGGCAACACGTATCGGTGGCGGTGACGTTGCCGCCGAGCCTGCAACGGAAGCGATGCGGGACTGGCGCCTGAGCGCCAACGGCTGGGACCTGCACGCACCCAATGGCTGCACCCTCACCCTGACCGCACCGGAGCGCACGCTGCTGCGTGAACTGTTTGCCGCCCAGGGCACGCCGGTGAGCCGCACCCGGCTGATCGCCGCACTTACTCCCACGCCGCAGGATTTCGACCCGCACCGCCTGGAAGTGCTGATGCACCGCCTGCGCTCGCGCGTCCGTGCCGCCACCGGCCTGCCGCTGCCGGCCAGGGCGCTGCGCAACATGGGTTATCTGCTTGTGCCTGGCCAGGGTTGAGCGCCCGTCACTGCGAACTGCATCCATCGGATGCGCTTCCAAATCTTTTTGAGAGTAAGTGAGAGGCAGAGAAAGCGTCTGCTACTGCCTTCGTTGGCCCCCCTGTCGAGAATGCCGCCCGAAAACCCGTCAAGGGTGGTTCGCGCATGCCTGCAACGGCATGCGCGGGCGAAACATCGCAGGCCCGTGCTTCCTGGAAGCCGGGTAGGGCGCAACAGAAGCGAATTCAGGGGAAAACCCGTGCACCAGACACACGATCAGGCCGATCGCGCGAGCAACCCGCGTGCGCGTGAAAGATTTGCAGGTGCAGTTCGTCGCCTTGCGGTGGCCATGCTGCTGGCCCTGCCATTGCCTGTGCTGGCGGCGGATCTGCAAATCACCACGATCAGCGATGCCGGCTACGATCCGTCCCCGGCCGGTACCAACCTGCGTTACCAGGTCACCGTCACCAACGGTGCCAGCGACAATGCAACCGGTACGGTGACGATCTTCGATCTGCCGGCCGGCACCAGCCTGGGCAGTCCCATCGCTTCCGGTTGCAGCGTGGCCGGCACGGCCGCCACCGGCGTTACCCGCGTGGTCTGCACCAACCCGGTGCTCAACGTCAACAACACCGGCACCACCCCCTACAGCTTCAACCTGTGGGTATCCACGCAGGGCCATGCGGCGGGCGACATCGCCATCAACGCCGCCATCGGCTATGCGACCGACCTGCCGGCGGTGGATACGCCGGTCGGCGGCTTGACGGCGGGCGACCCGTTCTTCGGCAGCGACACCAACAAGAACAACAACAAATCCGCGCAGACCACCACGCTGCAGGACGCCAGCGATCTGGAGCTGAGCAAGACCGCCACGCCGGACCCGGTGATCGGCGGCGGCGAAGTCACCTACACCCTGACGGTCAAGAACAACGGCCCCAGCGCGGCCACCGGTTTCACCGTGACCGACACGCTGCCGGCCAACGTGGCCCTGGTCGCCGGCAGTCCGAGCGGTGCGGGCTGGACATTCACTGGTGCCAACGGCACCTACAACGGCAGCCTGGCCAATGGCGCCAGCGTCAGTTACAGCTTCCGCGCCAAGGTCAACGTCGGCAGCGGCAACATCACCAATGGCGCGTCGGTCGCCGCCGGCACCACCCCCGACCCGCTGCCGGACAACAACAGCGATACCGCCACCACCGGCGTGACCGCCGGCGCGGACATGAGCATCAACAAGACCGCCAGTCCGTCCCCGGCATCGGCGGGCCAGAACGTCGTCTTCACCCTGACCCCGCGCAACAACGGCCCCAGCGCGGCGGCGGGCGTCACCATCATCGACGACCTGCCGGAAGGCTTCGTCGTTCAGGGCACCCCCACGGCCACGAACTGGACGTGCAGTGTCGGGGTCAGCCCGTTGGATCCCGATCGCCAGCGCGTGACCTGCAACCGCACCGGCAGCATGGCCAGCGGCACGCAGCAGGACATCACCGTCACCGCGCTGGTGCCCTCGACCGGCCCCAACAGCAGCGGCTCTGTCGCCAATACCGCGCAGGTGTCTTCGACCACGCCCGATCCGAGCAACGCCAACAACAGCTACACGGCCAACTTCACCGTGCTGCCTGATGGCGCTGACCTGCAGATGAGCAAGACCAAGACGCCGGCGCTGGTGCCTACCTACACTGGCAGCGGTGACCGCACCGACAGCCTGATGAGCTCGGCGATGACGGTGCGCAACCTCGGTCCGCGTGCCGTCAGCGGCCAGTTGCAGGTGGTCGATACCCTCGCCTTGGGCGAGGAGTGGACGGATGCCTTCGGCAACCCGATTGCCCCGGGCGTGGCGACCACGGTGGGCAGCGGCAACAACACCTGGAGCTGTCAGGTGGACGTGGCATGGACGGGCAGCGTCGCGCAGAAGGTCACCTGCACGCTGACCAGTCTCTACCCGGTGGCGGTCGATACCAACCGCAGCCTGACGCTGAACACCCTCGCGCGCGCCGCGGCCACGACGCTGACCAACACGGCCTGTACCGGTGGTTCCGGCGGTTCGCTGGAGCCGCTGACCGCAGGCGGCATCGACATTGATCCGTCCACGGGCAATGACTGCACCGATGGCACCTCACGCGCCACCAGCCAGCGCGCCGACCTCGGCATCACCAAGGCGGCCGCCACGCCGGACAGCGACAAGGTGCTGACCACCGCCGAGAACTACGTGACCTACACGCTGGTGATCAGCAACACCGGCGCCGACGGCACCGCCGGCGTGGTGGTGGACGACCAGATCCCCGGCTTCGTGAACAACGTCACCACGGTCAGCAACATCACCGGCTTGCCCGCAGGCTGGACGACCAGCGGCGGCAGCGGCACGAACGGCACCTTGACCATCCGCTCGGGTGCCAATGTGCTGGCGGCCGGCGCATCGGCCACCATCAGCTTCCGCGTCAACCGCGGCATGACCGACAGCGTGGGGCGCAGCGCCGGCACCTGCGGCGGCAACGCCATGCCGGCCGGCAGCTGGTGCAATACCGCCGGCGTCCGCGTGGATGCCAGCGTCACCGGCTCGGTGGGCGAGAGCAACTTTGCCAACAATTCGGCCTCGGACTGGGTGCAGGTGCACCCGGTGGCGGACATGGCCACCACCAACAAGACCATCAATTCCGGCAACCCCGGCCGTGCCGGCGTGGAAACCACCTACCTCATCAGCTACCAGAACTACGGGCCGTCGGCGGTGACGGAGGTGTACTTCCGCGACACCTTCACCCTTCCGGCCGGTGACGCCGGTTTCGTGCTGATCTCGGCGGAGCGTACCCCGGGCAATACCGCGTGCGCCGTGCGGACGCCGCTGGCTGCCGGCATCACCGCGACGGCCGCGCCGGGTGGCACCTCCTATGCCAACACCGGCGGCAGCGATGAGCAGCTGGCCATCGTTTGCCCGGTCCTGGCCAGCATGGCCAGCGGCAACACGCAGAGCATGACGATCAAGATCCGCCCGAACGTCAACGATACCAACACCGGCCGCCAGTTCTACAACCTCGCCGATTTCTACTTCGACGTGGACAAGGACGGCACGCCCGATGCGTCCAATGCCGGCACCCTGCCCACCGGCGAGAGCTACAACTACGACAGCAACGCCAGCAACAACAACAGGGACGCCACGCTGAACTTCGAAGCCGGCACGGTGGACCTGATCATCAACAAGTACGACCAGGGTTTCACCGACGGCATCGACCCGCTGGGCTACGACTCCCGCCCCGGGCATGAGGCGGACAACCGCCTCTACTACCAGATCGGCGTGCTGAACAGTGGCCCGTCGCTGGCTACCGGCACCACCATCACCGACACCCTGACCCCGCCGCGCGCGGACGTGGAGGTGGAGTTCATCGGCACCCGCACCGGTACCGCCACCGCGATGACCGGGCCGCTGGTGCCGATTGGTGACGCCGCCAGCCCTTGTGCGATCGCCGGCGGCAGCAGCAATCCCACCGTCGGCGCGGCGCAGGTGCTGACCTGCACCATGCCCGGTACGGGCACCGTGCCGGTGCAACCCGGCGTGATCGCCAACGGCCAGACCAGCTATCTGTATCTGGTCTACCAGTACGGCAATTCGCCGGAAGCCAACGGCGACACACTGCAGAACGCGGTGACGGTGGCTTCGAACGAAACCGAAACCAACGGCGGCAACAACACTGCCAGTGAAACCACCACCATCCGCATCCGCGCCGACCTGGAAATGACCAAGACGGCGGTGGTCATCGAGCCGCAGCTCGATCCGACCCAGGCATTGCCAGCCCCCGCGCCGGTGGTCAGCCTGTACCAGCCGTTCTGGTACGTGCTTGACGTGCTCAACAAGGGCCCGGGCCACAGCCTGTCGCGCGACCGCAGCGACACCAACCCGACCGACGGCGACGGCGTGGTCGTCACCGATACGCTGCCGGCGGGTCTGGAAGTGCTCGGCGGCGCGAGCGCCATCCTGTGGCAGAAGGACGGCAGCACCACCGACCCGGGCGTGGTTACCAATGCCGATGGCAACTGCACCCTGAGTGGCAGCGCCGTGAGCTGCCACATGGGCGATCTGGCGCTGGACGGCCGCGCCCGCATCCTGATCCCGGTGCGCTGGACGAGCTGGCCCGGTGCCGCCGCGGTGGCCAATACCGCCGTGGTCAAGAGCGAACAGTACGACCCCGACGAGGACAACGACGAGGACACCACCACGGTCGCGGTGAAGAAATCGTCGCTGGCTGGCGTGGTGTTCGAGGACCATGAACGTGGTGGTGCCAATGGCGGCATCAAGCAGTCCACCGAGTCGGGCATTTCCGGCGTCACGGTGCGCCTGAGTGGTACCGACGCCTATGGCAACGTGCTGGGTGGCGTCACCGGCTACATCGAAACCACCACCAACGCCAATGGCGAATACCTGTTCGACAACCTGGCGCCTGCCGACGCTGACGGCTACACCCTGACCCAGAGCCAACCGGCAACCTATGTCAACGGGCCGGTGAGCCCGCCGACCGCTGGCGGTGATGCGCCATCGGTCGGCGGAAGTTTCGAGGCAGTCAGCCCGGTCAAGACTGCCAATTCGATCTACAGCGGCATCGTGCTGCCGGCGGATACGGCCGGCGTGCGCTACAACTTCCCCGAAGTGAAGCGCCCGTCGCTGTCCGGCTACGTGTACGTGGACAGCAACCACAACAACACCCGCGATGTCGGCGAGGATCCCATCAGCGGTGCCGAAATCGAGCTGCTGGACGCCGACACCGGCTTGCTCGTCGACACGGCCACGACCGACGCATCGGGCCTCTACACGTTCAATGACCTCGACCCGCTGCGGACCTACATCCTGCGCGAGGTGCTGCCGGGCAGCGGCGAATACATCAATCGCCCGAGCGCGGTCACCGTGGGCAGCAACGGCGGCGGCACGGCCGAGGCGGAGGACGCGACCACCGACCGCATCAGCGGCATCGACCTGTCCGCGGGCCTGGACGGGGCCGGCTACAACTTCGGCGAGGATGCGCTTGCCGCCATTTCCGGCACGGTCTACCTGGACCGTGACGACAACGGCGACATGAACAGCGGCGACGTCGGCATTCCCGGCGTGACCGTCGTCATCACCAGCGCCGGCCTGGATGGCGTGCCCGGTACCGCCGACGACATCGAGGTCGAACTCACCACCGGCAGCGACGGTCGTTACAGCTACCCCGGTGCGGTGGCCGGCCTGGACTACACCATCACCCAGACCCAGCCGACCGGCCTGCTCAGCGGGCAGGAGCACAACACCAACGTCATCCAGGTCAACAACCTGCCGACGACCGGCTCGACCGGCAACGACTTCGGCGAACTGGCCGGCTCCATCGCCGGCCGCGTGTGGCTGGACGAGAACAACAACGGCCTGATCGACGCCGGCGAGAACGGCATTGCCAGCGTCAGCATCAGCCTGCCCGCCGGCACCCTGGACGCACTGGGCAACCCGGTGGCCGCGGTGACCACCGACGCCAACGGCAATTACCGCTTCGACGACCTGCTGGCCGGCACCTACATCGTCACCGAGCAGGCAGCGCAGCCGCTGGTCACCGTGGGTGGCAGCCCCGTCACCACGCTCAACGGCACCACCGTGGCCGGCACCATCAATGCCGCCCCCGTGGGCGCCGCCACCCCGATCGCCACCACCCCTTCGGCGGTGTCCGGCATCGTGCTGGGCGCGGGCCAGCATTCGGTGCAGAACGACTTCGGCGAGACCCTGCCGGTGTCGGTGACCGGCACCGTGTTCCTGGACATCGACAACGATGGCGCCCAGGCCGGCGCCGGTGAAACCGGGCTGTCCGGGGTGACCATCGAACTGACCGGCACCGACGACACCGGCGCCACGGTAAGCCTGAGCACCACCACCGACGGCAACGGGCACTTCAGCTTCGAGGGCGTGCGCCCGGGTACCTACACCCTGACCGAGCCGACCCAGCCGACCGGCACCGCCAACGGCATCACCACCGCCGGCACGGTGGGCGGCACTCCCTCGGGCACCGCCACGCCGGTGACCACGGTGCCGAGCGAAATCGCCGGCATCGACCTGACCACCCCGGGCAGCGCCTCGGTGGACAACCTGTTCGGCGAGATCCCGCGCAGCAGCGGCATCACCGGCAAGGTGTGGCTGGACCGCAACAACGACGGCGTGGTCGATCCCGGCGAGACCGGCATCGGCGGCGTGCGCGTGGAGCTGGAAGGCACCGCCATCGACGGCACCACGATCTCGCTGTGGACGACCACCGAGCCGGATGGCAGCTACAGTTTCATCGAGTTGCCGCCGGGCACCTACACCGTGACCGAGCCGACCCAGCCGCCGGGCACGCTGGACGGCAAGACCGTGCAGGGCAGCACCGGTGGCGTGCCGAGCCAGACCGGTGACACGCCGTCGAAGATCGAGACGATCACGGTCGGGGTGAACGAGATCTCCACCGAAAACAATTTCGGCGAGATCCCGGCGGGCAGCATCTCCGGCTACGTCTACAACGACAGCAACGACGACGGCATCAAGCAGGGCGACGAAGGCGGCTATGCCGGCGTCACCGTGGTCCTGAGCGGCACCGACGACCTGGGCAACCCGGTCAATGCCACCGTGACCACCAACCCGGATGGCAGCTACGAGTTCCCGAACCTGCGTCCGGGCACCTACGTCGTGACCGAGCCGGACCAGCCGCTGGAGACCCTCAACGGCAAGACCACCGCCGGCAGCACCGGCGGCACCGGCAGCAACCCGACGCCGACCAGTTCGGAGATCACCGGCATCGTGCTGGCGCCGGGCGATGAATCCACCGACAACAACTTCGGCGAGATCGGCGATTCGCCGGACATGCTGGTCAGCAAGTCCTCGACCACGGTCAAGTTCACCGTCAACAACACCGGCAGCTACCTGATCCGCGCCCGCAACGGCGGGCAGAAGCCGTCGGTGGGCGAATACGTGGTGCGCGACCGCCTGCCCGCCGGCCTGACCCTGGCCGGTACCCCGGCCGGCAACGGCTGGACCTGCACCGGCGCGGCGGGCGAAACCCGCTTCGAGTGCCGCAGCTCGGAAGTGGTGAACGCCGGCGCGACCTCGCCGTCGGAAATCACCGTGAGCGTGAACGTCACCGAGGCGGCGGCGAAGGCCGGCACCGTCAACAACGCGGTGCTGGTCGAAGGCGGCGGCGAGAACGAGTTCCGCACCCCGACCCCGGCCGAGCGCACCGCGTTCGACGGCGACGTGACCGACCTGCCGGTATGCGATGCCGGCATCACCCAGAACGCCTGCCGCGTGCCGAACGAGGTGCAACTGGCCGCCTCGGTCGGCGGCACCGTGTGGTTCGACATCGGCAGCGACGACATCTTGCTGGACGGTGGCGACGAGCGCCTGCAGGACTGGATCGTCGAGCTGGTGGACCCGGACACCGGAACGGTGGTCAAGACCACCACCACCGCGGCCGACGGCAGCTACCGCTTCGGCGACGTGATTCCCGGCGTGAAGTGGAACATCCAGTTCCGCGACCCGAACTCGGGCGTGCTGTGGGCGTGGCCGGTGAACAAGGAGACCGCCGGCGGCACCGACGTGTCCTGCGACGCCGACACCGCCCTCGCCAACGGCGGCGTCAGCGCCTGCCGCACCAGCGAGAACGGCAACAGCCAGCTGCAGGTGGTGCTCAAGCCGGGCGGGCACCTGCCGCAGCAGAGCCTGCCGGTGGATCCGTCGGGCGTGGTCTACGACGCCGTTACCCGCGATCCGGTGCCGGGCTCCATCGTGACCCTGCAGCCGGTGGGCATGTGCAACGGCTACGACCCGCTGACCGCGATCCTCAATGCCGGCGCCGGCGGCTACACCGTCGAAGGCAACGCGATCTCGATGACGGTCGGCAACAACGGCTACTACCAGTTCGTGTTCGGCCCGGCCGCGCCGGCGCGCTGCGAGTTCCGGCTGACGGTGACGCCGCCGGGCGGCTACCGCTTCGCCTCGTCGCTGATCCCGCCGCAGGAGGGCGCGCTGTCCCCGGCCGGCGCCGCCGGCACCACCCACCTGGTGCAGCCGCAGGCGACCGCGCCGACCGGCGCGGTGGGCGCCGACACGCAGTACTGGCTGACCCTGTTCTCCGGTTCGGCCACCGCCGGCATCGTCCACAACCACATCCCGCTGGACACCGCCGAGGCCACCGGCCTGGTCATCAGCAAGACCGGCGACCGCCGCATCGCCGAGATCGGCGACACCGTGCAGTACACCATCACCGTGCGCCAGACCGCCGGCAGCGCGCTGGCCACGGTGAATATCGTCGACACCCTGCCGCGCGGCTTCACCTACATCGACGGTACCGCCCGCATCGGCGGCCGCGCGCTGGCTGACCCGCTGGGCAGGCCAGGCCCGCGCCTGGGCTTCGACCTCGGCCCGATCGACGTGGGCGGCCAGTTGGTGCTGACCTACCGCGTGCGGGTCGGCGTCGGCGCGCAGCAGGGCGACGGCGTCAACCGCGCCCAGGCCCACGGCTGCTCGATCGACGGCGGCTGCATCGACCCGGTGAGCCTGACTCCGGTGCCGGGCTCGATCCCCTCCAACCGCGCCGAGTACCGCGTGCGCGTCACCGGTGGCGTGTTCACCGACGAGGTCTGCGTGCTGGGCAAGGTGTTCGTGGACTGCAACAACAACCACGTGCAGGACGCCGAGGAGCTGGGCATTCCGGGCGTGCGGCTGTACTTCTCCAATGGCACCTGGGTGATCTCCGACGCGGAGGGCAAGTACAGCTACTGCGGCCTGCCCCCGCAGAGCCACACCCTGAAGGTCGATCCGTCCACCCTGCCGGTCGGCGCGCGCCTGACCACCAGCAGCAACCGCAACCTGGGCGATGCCGACAGCCTGTTCCTGGACCTGAAGAACGGCGAGCTGCACCGCGCCGACTTCGTCGAGGGCAGCTGTTCCAACCCACTGCTGGAGCAGGTCAAGGCCCGGCGCACGCAGGGCGAGGTGCGCGCCCCGGAGAACGAGGCCGGGCAATCGCCGCTGCGTTTCGAAAGCAAGCCGCTCCGTGCGCCGCAGCAGGCCACGGACTCGGCCAACCAGAGACCGATCGTGGAACCCAGACCCAACCCGCCCTCCGCATCGGCAGCGCAGGAGGTGCAGCCATGAACCGCCGCACCTTCCCGCGCCGTGCACCGCGCCTGAGCCTGCTGGCCTGCGCGCTGGTGGCGACGCTGCCAGCGCTGGCCCAGAACGTCGGCACCAGTACCCGCTTCACCCCGGTGCTGGGCGATGCCTCCACGTTGTACCCGCGCTCGCCGGCGAGCGCGGATGCCGCGCCGGAAGCCACCTCCACCCGTTCCGGCAAGGTCGATTACGCCCTCAACCGCGGCGTCGACCTGGTCCGCGTGGACGTGGACCGCGACGGCGTGCCGGCCGACGGCCAGACCCCGGTGCACGTGCGCGTGCAACTGCTCGACGCCGACGGCAAGCCGCTGGCCGGCCGCTCCTACGCGACCATCGAGCACAGCGGCGGCCGCGTCCGCCTGCCGGGTTCGCGCACCGACGAGTTCAGTCCCGGCGCCGCCGATGCCGACAAGGTGACCCCCGGCGTGCAGCTGGCGGTGGACGACGGCGTGGCCGAGTTCGACCTGCTGGCCCCGCACGAGCCGCAGGACGTGGTGCTGCGCATCACCGCCGGTGGCCAAAGCGCCGAAGGCGTGATCGGCTTCCTGCCGGAAATGCGCGAGCTGCTGGCCACCGGCCTGGTCGAGGGCGTGGTCAATTTCCGCAACAAGTCCAACGCCAACCTGATCTCGCCGGTCGAGCACCACGATGCGTTCGACCGCGACATCCGCCGCTGGGAGAAGCAGTTCAACAACGGCAAGGCGAATGCGTCGGCGCGCACCGCGTTCTTCGTCAAGGGCCGGATCAAGGGCGAATACCTGCTGACCGCCGCCTATGACTCGGACAAGGACGTGCGCGGCCGCCTGCTGCGCGACATCCAGCCGGAGGAGTTCTACCCGGTGTACGGCGACTCGTCGCTGCGCGGCTTCGACGCGCGCTCGGCCGAGCGCCTGTACGTGCGCATCGACAACAAGCGCAGCTACCTGCTGTACGGCGACTTCCAGACTGGCGACACGCTGGCCACGAGCACCGGCATCGGCGGCAGCGGGCCGATCCCGCAGCGCAGCCTGAGCACCTACAACCGTACCGCCACCGGCCTGGGCTGGCACTTCGAGAGCGAGCGCGTGCGCAGCAACGTCTTCGCCATCGAGGACTCGCTGCGGCAGATCATCGAGGAATTCCGCAGCCAGGGCAGCGGCCCGTACGCACTGCGCAACAACGCGGTGCTGGAAGGCAGCGAGCGGGTGGAAGTGATCGTGCGCGACCGCAACCAGCCAAGCCGCATCGTCTCGGTGCGGCCGCTGGCGCGGTTGGTGGACTACAGCTTCGAGCCGTTCTCCGGGCGCATCCTGCTCAACCAGTTCATGCCGTCCTTCGACAGCGACCTCAACCCGGTGTCGCTGCGCATCACCTACGAGCTGGACCAGCAGACCGAGAAGTTCTGGGTGGTCGGCGCCGACGGCCAGTTCAAGCTGACCGACAGGCTGGAGGTGGGTGCCTCGGCGGTGGAGGACCGCAACCCGTATGCCGGGTTCAAGATGGGCAGCGTCAACGCCGGCTACCGCTTCGGCCCGAACACCGCGTTCGTCGCCGAGTTCGCGCGCACCCGCAGCGAGGTCAACACCAACTCGCTGAACCAGATCACCTCGCAGGGGCTGAAGGACGTCAGCGGCGAAGTGGAAGGCGATGCATGGCGCGTCGAGTTCGCCCATGAAGGCGACAGATTCGACGCCCGCCTGTTCGCCGCGCGCACCGATCCGGCGTTCAACAACCCGGCCTCGCCGTTGTACGGCGGCCGCGGCGAATACAACGCGCGGTTGAGCTATGCGTTCACCCCGCGCGTGGAGCTGTACGTGGAAGCCCTGCGCAGCGAGGACCGCAACCCCGACGGCGGCAAGCGCGACGCCGGCGGTGCCGGCGTGCGCGTGGGCGCCACCGAACGGCTGACCGTGGACGTCGGCCTGCGCAGCATCCGCGAAACCATCGGCGTGACCTCGCCGTGGTCGATGGGGTCGCCGTTCGGGCAGGTGGGCGGCCTGACCGGCGGCTTCGCCACCGGCGGTGGCGGCGGCGCGCTGGGCTACGGCCAGCAGGCGCTGGACCCGGCCACCGGGCTGATGGTCATCAACGGCTCGTCCTCGGGCAGCGTCATCACCAGCGACCTGCCGGTGGGTACCGAACTGGAATCGGACAGCGCCCGCATCGGCCTGGGCTACCGCTTCAGCGACAAGTTCAGCGGCGGCGCCGAGGTCGAGCAGAGCGTCAACGGCGAGGACCGCCACCGCATCGCCGCCGGCGTCGATTACCAGGCATTCGAGCGCAGCCGCCTGTATGGCCGCTACGAGAAGCAGACCGGCCTGACCAGCGCCTACGGCATCACCACCACCGACCGCCAGGCCGATGCGCTGGTGTTCGGCATCGACAGCAGCTACATCCGCGACACCCAGGCGTTTTCCGAATACCGCCTGCGCGACGCGGTCAGCGGCCGCGACGTGCAGGCCGCCTCCGGCATCCGCAACAACTGGGACATCCGCGAGGGCCTGCGCCTGAGCAGCTCGGCCGAGCGGGTCAACGTGATCGCCGGCGACACCGGCGACAGCACCGGCCTGGCGCTGGCACTGGACTACAGCGCCAACCCGCTGTGGCGCGGCGCCGTCCGCGTCGAGCACCGCATCTCCGAGGACGTGCCGCACACCGACGCCAACGAGGCGTTCGATACCACGCTGCTGCAGTTCATGGTGGCGCGCAAGCTCAGCCGCGACTGGACCCTGCTGGGCCGCAACTACCTGCTGGCGACCAACTACGAAGAGCGTGGCGACGTGCTGCAGGACCGCTTCCAGCTCGGCCTGGCCTACCGCGACACCGACCGCAACCGGATCAACGCGCTGATGCGCTACGAGTACAAGCTCGAACGCGACGAAAGCGGCCTGACCCTGCTCGACGGCGAGGTGGTCAACGGCACCAGCCAGGACGTGCGCACCCGCGCCCACATCGTCTCCACCCATGCCGACTGGCACCCGTCGCGGCCGTGGTGGCTGACCGGACGCATCGCCGGCAAGTGGCAGCGCGACCAGTTCGCCTACGGCGACGGCAGCCGCGTCAACAGCAGCTTCCGCGCCATGCTGTTCTCCGGCCGCATCGTCTACGACATCACCGAGAACTGGGACATCGGCGTGCTCGGCTCCACCTTCCGCGGGCAGATGGGCGCCAACCAGTACGCCTACGGCCTGGAAGTGGGCCGCCTGCTGCGGCAGAACCTGTGGTTGTCGGCCGGCTACAACTGGACCGGCTTCGCCGGCGACCGCGACCTCAATGGCTACGAGTACACCCAGCAGGGCGCGTTCCTGCGCCTGCGCTTCAAGTTCGACGAAGACCTTTTCCGCCGTGACCCGGCGCGCTACCGCGATCCGGCCCGCTGAGGACGACCCGATGAAACTCCCGCACAACCGTTCCACCCTGTCCCGCACGCTGCTGGCCGCGGCCGTCCTGGCCATCGTCGGCACCGCCGGCGCCCAGCAGACCCGGCTCATGCCACAGGAAAAGCGCATCACCGACGAGGCGATCCACGCCGACCTGCAGGGGTACGAGACCACGCAGGGCCGGATCCAGGCGCTCAACGACGGCGGCCGCCCGATCCGCGACTACCACCTGTCCAAGGCGCAGTGCTGGCTGGACGTGTCGTTCCACGAATACACCCGCAACGACCGCAGCGCCTTCCCGCAGGCAGCGCTGACCGAGTCGGAGAAGCTGATCGTGGACATGGAGAGCGGCGTCTCGCCGATCCCCACCGACACGCCGCTGGTGAACGACGCCAGGTACCTGCGCGACGACCTGTGGCAGCGCCTGCGCGCGATCCACGGCACCCCCGGCTTTGAATGCGCGCAGCAGAAGGTGGCCTGCGGCGAGGTCGAGCTGGTGCATGCCGGCAACGAATTCAACCAGCAGCAGTGGCGGCATTCCAAGCCGTACATCCAGATCGCCGAGGACCTGGTCAATGATGCCGAGGCGCTGGCGCGGCAGTGCGGCCCGGCGCCGGTCGTGCCGGTTGGCCCGCTGGTCGCCAACGTGCTGTTCGAGTTCGACCGCGACCAGTACCGCGACATCCGCACCTATTCGCTGGAAAGCGTGGACCGCGCGCTGGCGACGCTGAAGGATGAGGAGCTGACGCTGGAAGGCGTCGCGCTGGTCGGCCACGCCGACCGCATGCAGGGCCGCGGCTACGACTACAACCAGGGCCTGTCGCAGCGCCGCGCACAGACCGTGCGCGAACTGCTGATCGGCCGTGGCATCGATCCGGACAAGATCCGCTACGAGTACCGTGGCGATACTCAGCAGGTGCAGCAGTGCGAAGGCGTCAAGCCGCGTGCTGCATTGCTGGAATGCCTGCTGCCCAACCGTCGTGTCGAGGTACGCTTCGAACTGGGGCAATAAACCCGGAACAGCTCGAGTAGGTGATCAGGCGTGTTCGCTGCCGGCACGGGCCCGCGCCGGCGGGGCAGCAGGATCGCGCGGAGGTGCCCACGACATGGGGCGGCCGCCACCGATGGCGATCCAGCCCTGTGCTAGAGCCCATTCCGGATCGTGCAGGACGTCGTGGACGTTGGCTTCGTCGCCATCGGCCCGGCCCCACAGTCCCGCCCAACTGCCGTGGCCGCTGCGGTGTGCCACCTGCAGGGCCAGGCCAGCTGCCTGAAGGGTATCGGCCAGCTGCGGCGCGGTGCCGGGAAACAGCGGGTGGGGCGCCACGCCGATGGAGACAGTGGGTGTCAGGTAGCTGCCCTGCGTGGCTTCCACTTGCAGGCGTTCGACACGGCGGTGCAGGTGCGCGGCCAACGCGAACGCCGCTGCCTGCGAAGTGTTGCCGCGGATCACCATGAATGCCGCGCCACTCCAGCGCGCCACGTGGTCGTGCTGGTCGCTGCCCTTTGCGACTGCGTCGGCCACCGCGCGCAGCAGGCGGTTGCCGGTGGCATGGCCGTGTCGTTCGTTGAGCGACTTGAAACCATCGATTTCCAGCAACAGCACTGCGCTGCGCCGTCCGTCCGAGGATGCCGCGGTGGCCGTGTCCACCAGTAGGCGCTCGGCCTCGCGCTGGTTGAGCAGTCCGGTGAGCGCATCGGTGGTACCGAGCCGGCGCAGCCGCCGCTGCTGGCGGCGCGTGTGCAGGTACAGGACGATGCCGCCGAGCAGCAATACCGCCACCGCCGCCAGTGCGACGTTGCGCAGCAGTCGATCACGGCTGGCTTCCTGGGTGGCGTTGGTGCTGACCGGATCCAGTGCCTGCTCGGCCTTGGCCTGCAGCCGGGCCAGCAGTCCGAGGCTGTCGCCCTTCAGTCGAGCATGGTCGAGCTGCCGTGCCTGGCGCAGGTAGTCGCGGGCCCGTGCCGTGTCGCCGAGGGCGACGCTGGTTTCCGCCAACAGGTCCAGACTGTCGCGCGTGGCCTCGGGAAACTTGCCCGGCTCGGCCACCGCCAATGCATGCTCGGCCAGGTCCCGGGCCTGCTCCGGCTGTTGTTGGTCCAGGGCGATGCGTGCCAGCCGCTGCAAGGTGACAACCTCTCCCAGAGGGTCGTTTTGCTGCTGCCACGGCAGGATGGCGAGGAACTCGGCCCGGGCCGCCTCCAGCTGCCCGTTGGCGCGGCGTACCTCCGCGCGGTGGCCGCGGATACGGTGCAACATCAGGTCCTGGCTGGACAGCCGTCTGGCGATGGCCTCGGCGCGGTCGAATGCCTTGCCGGCTTCGTCATGGCGCCCGAGGCGCAGCAGGGTATAGCCGTGGTTGTAATGCAGCATCACGTCCTGCGGCAGCGGCGAGCGGCGCAGGTGATCGGACAGGGTGATGGCACGCTGTTGGTATTGCAGTGCACCTTCAGGATCGTCCAGCTGCTCGCCGTGGATCAGTGCGATGCCGGACAAAGCGCCGATCTGGCTGCCCACGTCCCTTTCGGCGAGGGCGTACTCCAGCGCCCGCTCAAGCAATTGCAGGCCTTCCTCAGTTTGGCCATTGCGCTGCAACAGCGTGGAGGCCATTTGCAGTGCCCGGTTGCGCTCGGCTGCCGGCAGCCCCGGTGTTTCCATCAGTACTTGCAGTCGTGCCGCGGCGGCCAGGCTGCCGTCGCCCCGGCCGAGCAATTGCAGGGAAAAGCCACGGCAACCCACCGCACCGATTTCGACTGCCGGTGGCAGGGTGGGTACGGCCAGCATCTCTTCGGCCAGGGCCAGTGCATCACCGGGCGCGTCGTGCATCAGCGCATGACAGTGCATTACCTGCGCCATCTGCTGTGCGGCGGTTCCACTCATCGCTTCCTGGCCACGGGCCTGCCCGGCAGCGATCAGCAGTAGGCATGGCAGCAGACGGGCGCCGAAGAGAAGGGAACGGTGCATGGGGCAGCTGCTTCCTGGCAAAGAGGGGGACCGCCCGGGATGGACGCATGAGGGGCCGGCCCGGCAACGGATGCTACCTAATATAGCGGCAGCCCTTCCGCGTTTCGCATGGCGGTGGCGCGATCCGGGGAGTTCGTGGGGATATGTTGACTGGCGTCTCCGAGGAGGTCCGGCGTGACGGTCCTGGTGGCCTGCCCACGTGTGCTTGCTTCGCCGGCGGCATCGGCTGCATGGAGCCGGCGAAGCTGCCGCAGCTGCCGGTGCAGGCGCAGGTACAGGCCACCATTGAGCAGCAGCAACAGCATTCCTGCGGCCAGTGCGGCGTTGCGCAGTACGCGGTCGCGGCTGGCTTCCTGGAGGACGTTGATGCGGACCGGGTCCAGTGCCTGCTCGGCCCTGGCCTGCAACCTGGCCAGGCGGGCGAGGCCTTTGCTTCCCATTCTGCGGTCGCGTTCGAGCTGCCGCACTCGTTGCAGGCAGCTGCGGACTTGCACCATGTCGCCCTGCACCAGACTGACCTCGGCCAGCAGGTCCAGACTGTCAAGGGTATTTACCGGGAACTTGCCTGCCTCGGATACCGCCAGCATCTCTTCGGCCAGGTTGCGGGCTTCTTCCAGGGCACCCTGTTCCAGCGCAATCCGCGCCAGGTATTGCAGGGTGGAGATCTGTCCCATCGGGCTGTTGTGCTTCTGCCAGTGAAGAATTGGAAGAAGTCTGGCCCTTGCGGCTTCGGGCTGGCCGCGGGCGCGCAATATCTCGGCGCGGTCGCTGCGGATGCGGTGCAGCAGCACATCCTGACCGGACAACCGCCTGGCGATGTCCTCGGCCCGGCCGAGTGCCTTGTCGGCTTCGTCGTGACGCCGGAGCTGCAGCAGCACGTAGCCGTGGTTGTAGTTGAGGGTCAGATCCTGCAGCAGTGGCGGCCGTTGCAGGTGCCCGGACAAGGCGAATGCCCGGCGCTGGTAATGCAGCGCACCTTCCGGGTCGCCCAGTTGTTCAGCGTGGATCAGGGCGATGTGGCCCAGTGCGAGGACCTGGCCGCTGACGTTGCCTCCGGCGATGCTGCGCTCCTGCATGGCCTCCAGTATCTGCAGGCCTTCCTCGGTCAGGCCGTCGCGCAGCAGCAACCAGGCGGTTCGCCGCTGTATCTGGTCGTAGTTTTCGAGCGGCAGCCCCGGTGTTTGCAGCAGGACGTGCAACCGCGCCGCCATCTGCCCGCTGTCCTGGTTCCGGCCGAGCAGGGTCAGGGCGGTGCTGCGGCAGGTGATCGCACGGATTTCCACCTCGGGCGGGAGTGCGGGTACGGCCAGCAGGCGGTCGGCCAAGGCAAGTGCGTCGTGCGGTGAGCTCCGCGCCAGCATATGGCAGCGTGTCGCCTGTTCGGCCAGCGGCGTATCGGCACCGGTTGCCCGCCCTGCGGCGAGGGCGACCGCGAGCAGCACCAACAGCCGACATGGCAATGACGGCAGAAGCCAGGTAGAGAACGGAGGCATGGCATGTTCCGGCGAAGGAGGTTGCTTCCGGGGAGCGGCGGTTTGCCACCAGGCATGCCGGCAACGGATGGCCCCTAATATAGCGACAGATCCTTCATGTATTGCCGGCTCCCTGCCGCAATGGAGTTGCAACCGATGCGTTCCCGATCCCGCCGGCAGAACGATGCCGCCGCGCCACCACGGCAGGTCACGGCTTCCAGCCCGCGCTGGTTGCCCGTGGTCGATGCCGCGGAGGTGCGCGTGGCAACGATGTTGCTGCGCCTGCTGTTGCTGGTGGCCGCTTATCAGTCGTTGACCCTGCTGTGGAGTGGCATGTTCCCGGGCTCGCTGGCACGGACGTTCGCCGTGGGAGGCATGCTGGCATGCCTGGTTTCATTGGAACTGCTGCGCCGCAAGCGGCTGCAGCTGTCGGCGGTGTCGTTCGTGCTGCTCAATCTGCTGTTGACTTCGGTGGCCTACGGTTATTGGGGGCTGCGCTCGCAGATGCCGGGGCAATTGCTGCAATTGCTGCCGGTGTTGCTGGCCGGTGCACTGCTGGGTCGGCGCGCGTTGTGGCTGGCAGCCACGTGGTTGTGCGTGGTTATGGCATTGGGTGCATGGCTGGATGCGGCCGCGGGCTTCTATTTCCCGGCACGGGTGGAGGCGGCCGTGCGCGACCTGGTGCAGGCCGGGTTCGGCGTGCTGATGGCCGCCTTCGTGATGGACCAATCGCTGGTGGCGCTGCGCGAGAGCCTGCGCATCGCCCAGCGCCGTGGCGTGGATCTGGCGCGCAAGCGCGACGAGCTGCAGCTGGAAATGCAGGAAAAGGAACGTTCCCGCGAGCAGCTGGTGCATGCATTGAAGATCGAGAACGTGGGCCGGCTGGCCAGCGGCGTGGCGCACGACTTCAACCACCTGCTGGCGCTGATCATGGGTTATGCCGGCAAGGGCCGCCGCAGCGACGACCCGGCGGAGCTGAAGGCGGCATTGCAGGGGGTGGAGTCGGCGGCACGGCGCGCCGGCGCGGTAACCCGGCGGCTGCTGGATTTCAGTCGCCAGGAAGTGGCCCGGCCGCAGCTGCTGGATGCAGCGGCCACCATCGCGGCGATGGAGCCGATGCTGAGGCAGCTGTTCGATGCGCGGGTGGCGTTCGCGCTGGACGCCGCGCAGGTGCGCTGCCGGATCCACTTCGACCCGGCGCAGCTGGAGCTGGTCCTGCTGAGCCTGGCCGCCAACGCGCAGCAGGCCATGCCCGAAGGCGGCAGCTTCCGCCTCGCGCTGTCCTGCCCGGCGCCGGGGGACGAACTGCACGTCGAAGTGCGCGACAGCGGCCACGGCATGAGCGAGGACGTGCGCCGGCGCTGCCTGGAGCCGTTCTTCACCACCAAGCCCAGCGGACAGGGCACCGGCTTGGGGCTGGCGGTGGCGGCCAACCTGATCGGCGCCGCGGGCGGTCGCATCGAGGTCGAGAGCGCACCGGGGCAGGGCGCTTGTTTCCACCTGTACCTGCCGGCGCGGCCGCTGCCGGTGGCCTGATCCGGCTGCCGCTCCACTACACTGCGGCGATTCGGTTCGGAGGCGGATGCTTGATTTCCAGCTGGACGCTGCTGCTCGTTTCGCTCGCCTATGCCGCGCTGCTGTTCGGCGTGGCGTGGTGGGGCGACCGTCGGCCGATGTACCCTGACCGGCCGTGGCTGCGGCCGCTGGTCTACAGCCTGGCGCTGGCGGTGTACTGCTCGTCGTGGACGTTCTACGGCGCGGTCGGCACCGCGGTGCGCTACGGCATCGGCTACCTGCCGATCTACCTGGGGCCGCTGCTGATGCTGCTGTTCGGCTGGCGCATCATCGAGCGGCTGGCGCTGGTGGCGCGCAACGAGAACGTGGTGTCCATCGCCGACTTCATCTCCTCGCGCTTCGGCCGCTCGCGGCGGCTGGCCGCGCTGGTGGCGCTGATCGCGCTGGTCGGGGTGGTGCCGTACCTGGCGCTGCAGTACAAGGCGGTGGCGATGAGCCTGCAGGTGCTCACCGGCAACGCCGCCGGCAGCAGCGCCTTCGCCGACCCGGCGCTGTACGTGGCGCTGCTGATGGCGTTGTTCGCGATCCTGTTCGGCGCGCGCCAGGTGGACGCCACCGAGCACCACCACGGCATGATGCTGGCCATCGCGCTGGAGTCGATGATCAAGCTGCTGGCACTGGTGGCGGTGGGCGTGTTCGCCTGGGTGTGGCTGAATGGCCGCGGCGAATCGGTGGTGGCCTCGGCGCGCGCCCTGTTCGAGGGCATGCCGCCGGAGGGTTTCGCCGCGCAGACGCTGCTCAGCTTCCTCGCCCTGGTCTGCCTGCCACGCCAGTTCCACGTGGCGGTGGTGGAGTGCGGCCAGGTCGGCGACGTGCGCCGCGCGCGCTGGCTGTTCGGTGGCTACCTGGCGATGATCTCGCTGATGATCGTGCCCATTGCCGTGGCGGGCACTGCGTTGCTGGGCACGGGCCAGGTGGCCGACGACGCGTTGGTGCTGGCTTTGCCGATGAGCGGAAACAACACCACGCTGGCGCTGGTGGCCTACGTCGGCGGTTTCTCCGCCGCCACCGGCATGGTCATCGTCTCCTCGATCGCGCTGGCGACGATGATCAGCAACGACCTGGTGATGCCGCTGCTGCTGCGCCGCAGCGGCGACCACCGCGCGGCGGCCAACGTCGCTTCGCGGGTGCTGTGGATACGGCGCCTGGCGATCCTGCTGCTGGCGCTGGTCGCCTACGGCTATTACCGCGGCAGCAACAACGACACCATGCTGGCCGCCTACGGGCTGATGGCGTTCGCGGCGGTGGCGCAGTTCGCGCCGGGGCTGATCGGCGGGCTGTACTGGCGCGGCGCCAGCCGCCGCGGCGTGGAAAGCGGCATGGCGGTCGGCTTCTGCGTGTGGGGCTACACCCTGCTGCTGCCGGCGCTGGCGCAGGGCGGCTGGCTGGACGTGGCGCTGGTCGAACACGGCCCGTTCGGCATCGGCTGGCTGCGCCCGCAGCAGCTGTTCGGCCTGAGCGGCTGGGATTCGCTGACCCACGGCACGTTCTGGTCGCTGCTGCTCAACGGCGCGACGATGCTGCTGGTGTCGATGCGGCGCCGGCCCGGGGTGGCCGAACGCCTGCGCGCGGCGCCGTTCCTGGACCCCTATGCGCAGCGCCCGGCGGTGGCCAGCGACTGGCCGGCCCACGTCAAGGTGCGCGACCTGCTGACCCTGGCCAAGCGCGTGGTTGGCGACCACCGCGCGCGGCGCGCGTTCACCGAGCAGGCGCGGGTGTTGCAGCGCGAATTGCAGCCGGCTGCCGCTGCCGACCGTGCCTGGGTGCAGTTCACCGAACGTTTGCTGGCCGCCTCGATCGGCGCCGCCTCGGCGCGGCTGCTGCTGACCAGCCTGCTGCGTGGTTCGGGCATGGACCTGGGCGAGGTGGTGGCGGTGCTGGACGAGGCCGGGCAGGAGCTGCGCTTCAACCGCGAGATCCTGTCCACCACCCTGGAGAACATCAGCGCCGGGGTCAGCGTGGTCGATCCGGACATGCGCCTGACCGCATGGAACCGCCGTTACCAGCAGATGTTCGGCTACCCCGACGGCATGCTCTACGTCGGCCGTCCGGTCGCCGACCTGATCCGCTACAACGCCGAGCGCGGCGAGTTGGGCGAAGGCGACACAGAGATGCAGATCGCCCGCCGCATCGGCCACATGCGTGCTGGCACGCCGCACGTGTTCGAGCGCACCGGTGCCGATGGCAAGGTCATCGAGCTGCGCGGCCAGGCGCTGCCCGGCGGCGGCTACGTCACCAGCTACAACGACATCACCGACTTCAAGCATGCCGAACGGGCGTTGCTGGAGGCCAACGAAACCCTGGAGCAGCGCGTGGCCGAGCGCTCGCAGGTGGCCGAGGCGGCGCAACAGTCCAAGACCCGCTTCCTGGCCGCGATCAGCCATGACGTGTTGCAGCCGCTGAATGCGGCGCGGCTGTTTGCTTCGGCGCTGCGTGACAGCCTGAGCGACGCCGGCGAGCCGCGCCATCTGGCCGAACGCGTGGATGCCTCGTTGCGCGCCGCCGAGGAACTGCTCGATGGCCTGCTTGACGTGTCGCGGCTGGACGCCGGGCGCCTGCATCCGACCATCGCCGATTTCGACGCCGCGGTGCTGGTGCGCGAGCTGGCCGCGCAGTACACGCCGATCGCGGCAGGGCGCGGCCTGCGCCTGCACGTGCACGCACGCGCGGCGTGGGTGCGCAGCGACCGCCGCCTGCTGCGCCGGGTGCTGCAGAACTTCATGGCCAACGCGCTGCGCTACACCCGCAGCGGCCGCATCGTGCTGGCGCTGCGGGTGCGCGGCGAGCGGGTGGAACTACAGGTGTGGGATACCGGCCCCGGCATCCCCGAGCACCACATGCAGCAGATATTCGACGAATTCCACCGCTACCAGCAGCCGTTCGACTGGGGCGAACAGGGGCTGGGGCTGGGCCTGTCGATCTGCCAGCGCATCTCGCGCCTGCTTGGCCATGCACTGGACGCCCGCAGCCAGGCCGGCCGCGGCAGCATGTTCTCCATCACCCTGCCGCGGGTGGCGGCACCGGCCATGCCTGCCACCCTGCCGCGCAGCGCAACCGGCTTCGGCAGCGACGAAGCCCTGGCCGGCCTGCGCGTGCTGTGCGTCGACAACGACCAGGAAATCCTCGACGGCATGCGCGCGTTGCTGGGGCGCTGGAAGGTGCAGGTGATCGCCGCCGGCACCGTGGACATGGCGCTGGAAAAGCTGGCCGAACAACCGGACGTGGTGCTGGTGGACTACCACCTGCACGACCGCATGGACGGGCTGGCCACGCTGGTGGCGTTGAACAAGGCCGCAGGCCGGCCATTGCCCGGCGCGCTGCTCACCGCCGATGGCCGCGACGAACTGAAGCGGCAGGCGCGCGAGCGCGGCTACCGCGTACTGACCAAGCCGGTGAAGCCGGCCTCGCTGAGGGCATTTCTGACCGCATGCAGTACCGGCAGGAGCGTGTGAGGCAGGGCCTGGAAAGAGTCGGTGGGGCTTGCCCCGCACTGGGCTTTCACCGGCAGGGCCCCATGCGGGGCAGGCCCCGCATCCACGAGGATGCTTGCATTGCCTCGTCCCCTCCACGGGTTTCCCGTCCTGCTGCGATAATCCGGCAATGAACGCGAACGACACCTCCCTTCCGCCCGGCGTGGCCGATGACCTGCAGCGCGGCCTGCGGCAGATGTGCGTGGACGCCGCACTGGTGCCGCCGCTGCTGGCCTACCTGTCGCTGCTCGTGCGCTGGAACCGCACCTACAACCTCACTGCCATCCGCGACCCGCGCGAGATGGTCACCCGCCACCTGCTCGACTCACTGGCGATGGCGGCGCACGTCGATTCCGGCACCTTGGCCGACCTCGGCACCGGCCCCGGCCTGCCCGGCATCCCGCTGGCCATCGCCCACCCGCGGCTGCAGGTGACGCTGGTGGAGAGCAACGGCAAGAAGGCCCGCTTCCTGCGCGAGGCGGTGCGCCAGCTCGGGCTCGGCAACGCCCGCGTGGCCGAATCGCGCGCCGAGGCATTGGACGAACCCGGTGCCTTCGACGCCCTCACTGCGCGGGCGATGGACACGCTGGCCGGCATCATCGACGTCGGCGGCCACCTGCTGCGCCCCGGCGGCCAGCTGCTGGCGATGAAGGGCGTGTACCCGCACGAGGAAATCGCCGCGCTGCCGGCCGGCTGGCGGGTGGTCGAGGTCCGGCCGCTGCAGGTGCCCGGCCTGACCGGCGAACGCCACCTGGTGGTGTGCAGCCGCGAATGATGCCCGCGCTGCCCTGCAGGAGCGTGTAGGGGCGTGTAGGAGCGACGTCAGTCGCGACCGGGTCCGTACCGGACAAGCCCTGGTCGCGACTGACGTCGCTCCTACATGCCGATACAGGGCAAGGGTGCCGGATTTCCCCGATCCGCCCCCAGCCCGCATAATGCCCAGTCCCAACCTTCCAGCCCGTGAGGCCCACCGCATGGCTCGCATCATCGCCATCGCCAACCAGAAAGGCGGCGTCGGCAAGACCACCACGGCCGTGAACCTGGCCGCCGCGCTGGCTACCGCGCCCAAGCGCGTGCTGCTGGTCGACCTGGACGCGCAGGGCAACGCCACCATGGGCAGCGGCGTGGACAAGCGCGAGGTGGCGGCTTCCACCTGCGACCTGCTGCTGGGCGAAAGCAGCGCCACCGACATCCGGGTCAAGGCGCCGGAAGGCTACGACCTGCTGCCCGGCAACATCGACCTGACCGCCGCCGAGATCCAGCTGATGGAGCAGGACGGCCGCGAGCAGCGCCTGAAGCAGGCGCTGGCGCCGATCCGCGACGAATACGACTTCATCCTGATCGACTGCCCGCCGGCGTTGTCGCTGCTGACCTTGAACGCGCTGGCCGCCGCCGACTCGGTGATCGTGCCGATGCAGTGCGAGTACTACGCGCTGGAGGGCCTGAGTGCACTGGTGGAAACCATCCAGGCGCTGCAGGTCAACCTGAACCCGGCGCTGGAAATCGAAGGCGTGCTGCGCACCATGTTCGACATCCGCAACAACCTGGCCAACGCCGTGTCGGCGCAGTTGACCGAATACTTCGGCGATCGCGTGTTCCGCACCATCGTGCCGCGCAACGTGCGCCTGGCCGAGGCGCCCAGCCACGGCCAGAGCATCGTCGGCTACGACCGCACCTCGCGCGGCGGCGTGGCCTACCTTGGCCTGGCTGGCGAATTGATCCGCCGTACCGAAGAACGCAACAAGGCCGTCAGGGCCGTGGAGGCCGTCTGATGAGCGCACCGAAGAAGCGTGGCCTCGGCCGCGGGCTGGACGCATTGCTGGGCCCGAAGGGCGCGGTGACGCCGGTGTCGGTGGCCGCCGTGGCCGAGCCGCAGCCGGGCGAGGTGCTGCGCAAGCTGGGTATCGACCAGTTGCAGCCGGGCAAGTACCAGCCGCGCCGGGAGATGGATGAGGCCAAGCTGTCCGAGCTGTCCGAGTCGATCAAGGCACAGGGCGTGATCCAGCCGATCCTGGTGCGGCAGGTCGAGGGCGGCAAGTACGAAATCGTCGCCGGCGAGCGCCGCTGGCGCGCGTCGAAGCTGGCCGGGCTGGACGAAGTGCCGGTGGTGGTGCGCGAGCTGGAGGACCGCACCGTCATCGCGATGGCGCTGATCGAGAACATCCAGCGCGAGGACCTGAACCCGCTGGAAGAAGCCGAGGCGCTGCAGCGGCTGATCTCCGAATTCGCGCTGACCCACGCCGAGGCGGCGCAGGCGGTGGGCCGCTCGCGCGCCTCGGTGTCCAACCTGCTGCGCCTGATCGACCTGCCGATCGGCGTGCGCGTGTTGCTGGAAAGCCGCCGGCTGGAAATGGGCCACGCCCGCGCGCTGCTGACGCTGGCGCCGGAACTGGCGACCAGGCTGGCGCAGGATGCCGCCGACGAAGGCTGGTCGGTGCGCGAGGTCGAGCACCGCGCGCAGCAGTTCGCCGCCGGCAAGGTGCCGGGCGCGCGCAACGCCAAACCGAAGCCGGCCGCGCCGCAGGCCGACATCGCCTCGCTGGAAACCGAACTGTCCGAATCGCTGGGCACCAAGGTGGCGATCAACCACGGCCGCGGCGGCAAGGGCCGGCTGGTGATCCACTACACCGACCTGGACACGCTCGACGGCGTGCTGGAAAAGCTGCGCACCCGCCCCCCGCAGGGCTGATGCTCCCACCATCGTTCGAGGTATCCGCAAGGCAATGAACCCCACCAAGGTCGACCGCAATCACCTGTTGCGTCTGACCGACCTGCCGAATGTCGGGCCGGCCTGTGAAAAGGATCTGCGCATGATCGGGATCCGTGTCCCCGCGCACCTGCGCGGGCGTGACCCCTACGACATGTACGCGCAGCTGTGCCTGAAAACCGGCGTGGTGCACGACCCCTGCGTGATCGACGTGTTCCTGTCCATCGTCCGCTTCATGGCCGGGGAGGCGCCGCAGCCGTGGTGGGCTTTCAGCAAGGAACGCAAGGAAGTCCTGGCCAAGGACCCGTTGACGTTGTAACCCGTTGTTTCCTTCTCCCGGAGAAGGGCCTGCTCCCCGCGATCTTCTGGAAAACCGGATGACCCTCCTCGTCACCGGCGCCGCCGGTTTCATCGGCGCCTACACCTGCCAGGCCCTGGCCGCGCGCGGCGAGCGCGTGGTCGGGCTGGACAACTACAACGACTACTACGACCCGCGGCTCAAGCGCGACCGCGTCGCCGCGCTGTGTCCGCAGGCCGACATCCGCACGCTCGACCTCACCGACCGCGACGGCCTGGCCGCGCTGTTCGACGAGGTCCGGCCGACGCGGGTGATCCACCTGGCCGCGCAGGCCGGCGTGCGCTACTCGCTGCAGAACCCGCATGCCTACGTCGAAAGCAACCTGGTCGGCTTCGTCAACATGCTGGAGCTGTGCCGGCATCGTGGCGTGCGGCATCTGGTCTATGCGTCGAGCAGCTCGGTCTACGGCGATTCGGCCACGCCGCCGTTCTCCGAGGACCAGCGCGTGGACCAGCCGCGCTCGCTGTACGCGGCGACCAAGGTCGCCAACGAGCTGATGGCCCACACCTACGCGCAGCTGTACGGCCTGCGCGCCACCGGCCTGCGCTTCTTCACCGTGTACGGGCCGTGGGGCCGGCCGGACATGGCGCCGCTGCTGTTCGCGCGCGCGGTGCTGGCCGGGCGGCCGATCGAGGTATTCAACGAAGGCCGCATGCAGCGTGATTTCACACATGTTTCCGACATCGTCGCCGGCATCCTCGGCGCGCTCGACCACCCCCTGGAGGAGCCGGTGCCGCACCGGGTGTTCAACCTCGGCAACCACACCCCGGTGGAGCTGGAGCGCTTCATCGAGGTGACCGCGCAGGCCGCCGGCCGCCCGGCACGCAAGGTCTACCAGCCGATGCAGCCGGGTGACATGGTGCGCACGATGGCCGACACCGCGAGGGCGAAGGCCGCCTTCGGCTACGAACCGGCCACGTCGATCGAGGCCGGGTTGCCGCCGGTGGTGGCGTGGTGCCGCGACTACTTCGGTGCGCGGGCCTGATTTCATCTCCGGCTAAACTTGCGCGGCGCAAAATGCGTGCCCTTTCCCCACCCGCACACGGCACCGGCCCATGACCCGCCAGCCCGAACTCTCGGTCGTCGTCCCCGTCTTCAACGAGCGCGACAACGTTGCCCCGCTGGTCGGCGAAATCACCGCCGCGCTGCGAGGGCGGCTGCCGTTCGAGATCGTCTACGTCGATGACGACTCGAAGGACGACACCCTGCAGGTGCTGCAGTCGCTGAAAGCCGCCAACCCGGAGCTGCGGGTGCTGCACCATGCCAGCCAGAGCGGGCAGAGCACCGCCGTGCGCAGTGGGGTGAAGGCGGCGCGCGCGCCGTGGATCGCCACCCTCGACGGCGACGGCCAGAACGATCCGGCCGACATCCCGAAACTGCTGGCCGCGCGCGATGCCGCCGCGCCGCAGGTCAAGCTGTTCGCCGGCTGGCGCGTCAACCGCCAGGATTCGGGCTCCAAGCGCTGGGCCAGCCGCTGGGCCAACGCCATCCGCGCGCGCATGCTGCGCGACGACACCCCCGACACCGGCTGCGGCATCAAGCTGTTCGAGCGCGAGGCGTTCCTCGACCTGCCGTACTTCGACCACATGCACCGCTACCTGCCGGCGCTGATGCAGCGCGCCGGCTGGAAGACCGTGAGCGTGCCGGTCAACCACCGCCACCGCACCGCCGGGGTGTCCAAGTACACCAACCTCGGCCGGGCCCTGGTCGGCATCCGCGACCTGCGCGGCGTGGCCTGGCTGATCGCGCGCAGCAGGCGCACGGCGGTCGGGGAACTGTGAGCATGGACGTCATGAACCAGTCGCTGCCGTGGCTGGAGTGGACCGGCGTGCACATGTCGCCGTGGAAACTGATCGGCCTGACCGGCGCGCTGATGTTCGGTGGCCGCTGGCTGGTGCAGTTCATCGCCTCCCGGCGCGCCGGCAAGCCGGTGATCCCGCGGCTGTTCTGGTACATGAGCGTGACCGGCAGCCTGATGACGCTGAGCTACTTCGTGTTCTCGGCCAAGCAGGACGCGGTGGGCGTGATCCAGAACCTGTTCCCGGCCTTCACCGCGCTGTACAGCCTGCGCCTGGACATCCGCCACCGTGGCTGGAAGCGCGACCGGGCAGGGCACTGATTCCGGCGGTTTTGCCGCCTGAATCGGTCTAGGTCGGCCGGTGGGTTCAATGCGATGATCGGGGCAACCTGCCATTCATCCGGGGAACCCGACCGTGAAATCGCCGTTGACCGCCGCCCTCCTGCTCGCCCTCGGCCTGGCTGCCGCGCCCGCCCTTGCCGCCACGCCGTCCGCGCCCGCCACGCTGGCCGCGCATGCCGCCGACGCGCAGTTCAAGGCGATCTACGAGAAGGAATGGGCCTGGCGCCAGAGCGCCGGCGGCGAGGCCGACGAGGACAGCGACGCCCCGGCCAGCGCCACGCACCTGCCCGACGTCGGCGCGCAGGCGCAGCAGGCGCGGCTGACGGTGTGGGAGCAGGTGCTGGAGCAGCTCAAGGCCATCGACCCGGCCACGCTGTCGGCCGACAACCAGGTCAACTACGCCATCTACCGGTACCAGGTCGAGAACCTCGCCGACGCGGTGCGCCTGCGCACCTACGAGATGCCGTTCAACTCCGACTCCTCGTTCTGGTCGAACCTGTCGTTCATGGCCCGGCGCGAGATGAAGACCGCGCAGGACTACCGCAACTACATCGCGCGCCTGAACGACGTGCCGCGCTATTTCGGGCAGCAGACCGAGAACATGCGTGCCGGCCTGGCCCGTGGTTTCAGCGTGCCGCGCGCGGTGCTGGATGGCCGCGACGTGTCGATCTCGATGGTCGCCGAACTCAAGGACCCGACCGAGTCGCCGCTGTACGCGCCATTCGTGAAGCTGCCGGCGGGCATTCCGGCCGCCGAGCAGCAGAAGCTGCGCGATGAAGCACGGCAGGCCATCGCCGGTAGCGTGATCCCGGCCTTCGCCGGACTGCTCACCTTCTTCCGCGAGGAATACGTGCCGCAGGCGCGCACCACCCTGGCCGCGGAGAAAATGCCCGGCGGCGAAGCGTTCTACCGCCAGCAGATCCGCGAATACACCACGCTGGACCTGTCGCCCGAGCAGATCCACGCGATCGGGCTGGAGGAGGTGGCGCGCATCCAGAAGGAAATGGACGCGATCATCGACAAGGTGGGTTTCAAGGGCAAAAGCGAGCAGACCCGCTTCGCCGATTTCCTCGAATTCCTGCGCACCGACCCGCAGTTCTACGCCAGGACCCCGGACGAACTACTGTGGCGCGCGGCCTGGATCGCCAAGCGCGTGGACGGGATGATCGGCAGGTACATGACCCTGCCGCGCGCGCGCTTCACCATCGTCCCGGTGCCGCCGGACATTGCCCCGTTCTGGACCGCCGGCCGTGGCGGCATGGGCACCTACTGGCTCAACACCTACAACCTGCCGGCGCGCCCGCTGTACAACCTGCCGGCGCTGACCCTGCACGAATCCGACCCCGGCCACGCGCTGCAGGGCGCGCTCGCCGCCGAGCAGGGCGAACAGCCGGATTTCCGCCGTGGCGCCTACATCTCCGCCTATGGCGAAGGCTGGGGCCTGTACAGCGAAAAGCTGGGCGTGGAGATGGGCATCTACGAAACCCCCTACGAGGACTTCGGCCGGCTGACCTACGAGATGTGGCGCGCCTGCCGCCTGGTCATCGACACCGGCGTGCACCACTACGGCTGGAGCCGCGAACAGGCGCTGGCCTACCTGCGCGACCGCACCGCGCTGAGCGAGCACGAAGTCACCACCGAGGTGGACCGCTACATCTCCTGGCCGGCGCAGGCGCTGAGCTACAAGCTGGGCGAGATCACCATCGTCAAGCTGCGCGCACAGGCGGAGAAGGAACTGGGCGACAAATTCGACGTCAAGGCCTTCCACGACGCCGTGCTCAAGCAGGGCTCGGTGCCGCTGCCGGTGCTGGAACAGCAGATCAAGGCCTACATCGAAGCGCGCAAGAAGGCCTGAGCCTGCATCGGAGTAGGTCGGGGCTACGCCCCCGACGCACCGGTTCGACGAGTGCACCGGGTCCGTGATCGCATGCGTCGGCCGCGCATGGGCCGGCCTGTGCTTCCTTGCGCGTAATGTCGCCACGGCCCCGGCAATTGTGTAACGCACGGGCCGCTGGCTATCCTGCCGCGCATGCTCGCCCTGATGCGCCGCCGTTCGCCGTTGCTGCTCCGCCTGCTGGTGCTGGCGGTGGTCGCGCTCGGCAGCGCCGGCGGCACGCTGGTGTCGGCCCTGGGCGAGCTGCATGCGGCGGGCCATGCCGACCACGCCGCCGCGCATGCGTTGCCGGCAGCAGATGCCGGCGATGACGATGACGGCGAAGCACGCCTGCTGCACCTGCTGGTCCATTGCGGCCATTGCCACGGCCACGGCGGCGTGTTGCCGTTCGCCGAGCCGGTGTGGGAAGTGGCGATGCCGCCCGCCGTGACCACGCCGACTCCAGGCGACGGCAACTGGCGTCCCGCCCCGCTGGAAAGCCTGCTGCGCCCCCCGATTCCGGCCTGATCCCGCGTCCGCGCTGCGGACGTCCCGATCCTTTCCCGAAACCGGAGATTCCCCATGTGGAAACGCCTGGCCGCGCTCGCGGCCCTGGCGATAGCGCCGTGCGCCTTCGCGCAGGTGCCGTCGCCGCCTGCACCCTTGACCCTCGACGAGGCGATCGGCCGCGTCGCCCGCCTCCACCCCGATCTGCGCCTGCCGGCGCTGCAGCGTGCCGCCGCCGAAGCCCGCCATGATGGCGTCGGCTTCAAGCCGCCGCTGGCGTTCGGCGTCGAAGTCGAAAATGTCCTCGGTACCGGCACCCGTCGCGGCTTCGACGGCAGTGAAGTCACCGTCTCGCTGGCCGGCGTGCTCGAACGCGGCGGCAAGCTCGACGCCCGCCGCGCGGTGGCGCAGGCCAATCTCGACGTCGTGGCCCCGCAGCGCGAGATCGCACGGCTGGACCTGATGGCCGAGGTCGCACGCCGCTACCTGGCCGTCACTGCCGCGGACAACCGGCACCGGATCGCGCTGGACGACATCGAGCAGCGCCGCCGCGCGGTGCAGGCCGCGCGCCTGCGCCTGCAGGCCGGCGCTTCCCCCGCGTCCACGCTGCTGACCGCACAGGCCGCGCTGGCGCAGGCCGAGCTGGACCGCGACCGCGCCATCGAGGCCGGCCGCGCCGCGCGGTTGTCGCTGGCCGCGCTGTGGAATGCGCGCGAGGCGGACTTCGACGCGGTCAGTGGCGATCCGCTGCAATTGCCGGCGGTGCAGGATTTCCGGCAATTGGCACAACTGCTGGCCGATACCCCGGAACTGGCGCTGATCGCCGGGCAGGCACGCGTGCGCGAGGCGCAGTTGCAGCTGGCGCGCAGCCAGCAACGCGGCGACGTGTCATGGCAACTGGGCGTGCGCAACGACCGCGCCAGCGGCGACACCGCGCTGGTCGGCGGTTTCAACCTGCCGCTGGGCGGCACCCGCCGCGCCGAACCGGAAATCCGCGCCGCGCAGGCGGAACTGGCAATGACGGCGCTGGAGCGTGAATCCCGCGCGCTGCAACTGCACGCGACGCTGGCCGAAGCCCACGGCCGCTACCGCACCGCGCGACTGGAGGTATGGCGCCTCGACAGCGACGTGCTGCCGCAACTGCAGCGCGCCGAAAAGAGCGCCGAAACCGCATGGCGCGCCGGCGCCATCAGCTACCTCGAATGGGCGCAGCTGCAGGCCATGCGCGTCGAGGCGCGGCAACGCCAGCTCGATGCCGCGCTCGCCGCGCAGACCGCCCTGATCGAGATCCAGCGCCTGACCGGACAGCCGCTGCTCGCCACCGCTTACGAAGGAACCACGCCATGAAGGCCCGCCTGTCTCTTTCCCCGATGTTCCGTACCGCCGTGCTCGTGCTGCTGCTGGCAGGGCTGGTCGCCTGTGGCGATCGTGCCGGTACGAATGTCGGAACCGCCACGCCCGATGAGCACGCGCACGCCGATGACGGCGACGATGCGCATGACCACGGCGACGAACATGCGGACGAACACGACGCCGACCAGACCACCCTCACCGCCGAACAGGCGCGCGTGGCCGGCATCGTCAGCGCGGCGGCCGGCCCCGGCACCATCGCCGACGAGCATGAAGTGCAGGGTTTGCTGGCACCCATCGACGGGCGCATGGCGCAGGTCACCGCGCGCTTCCCCGGTCCGATCCGCGCGCTGCGCGCCGACGTCGGCGATGCGGTGCGCGCAGGCCAGCCGCTGGCCGCCATCGACAGCAACCTCAGCCTGACCACCTACACCATCGCTGCGCCTATCTCCGGCGTGGTGCTGTCGCGGCAGGCGCAGGTGGGCGGCGTCGCCGGCGAAGGACAGCTGCTGTTCGAGATCGGCGACCTCTCCAGGTTGTGGGTGGACCTGCACATCTTCGGCAGCGACACCCAGCACATCACCGCCGGCGTGCCGGTCACCATCACCCGCATGACCGACGGTGCCAGCCAGGCCACCACGCTCGAGCGCGTGCTGCCGGGCACCGCCACCGCCAGCCAGAGCACGGTGGCGCGGGCCACCATCGGCAACGACGACGGCCTGTGGCGACCCGGTGCGGCGGTGCGCGCGCGCATCGTCGTGGCCAGCACCCCGGCCGAAGTCGTGGTGCCGCTGGCCGCATTGCAGGACATGGAGGGCCGCGAGGTGGTGTTCGTGCGCGAGGGCGACACCTACCGTGCGCGGCCGGTCACGCTGGGCGCGCGCGATGCGAAGCAGGTCGAAGTGACGCAGGGCCTGCGGGCCGGCGAGCAGGTGGTGGTAGAGCAGAGCTACACGGTGAAGGCCGACATCGGCAAGGCGGGGGCGGGCCATGAACACTGAGCTTCCCGCGCGCGCCGGCCTGCTCGAACGCGCCGTCGCCGCCGCCATCGCACACCGCTGGCTGATGCTGGCCTTGACGGGGGTACTGGTGCTGGCCGGCATCTGGAGCTTCACCCGGCTGCCGATCGACGCCACGCCCGACATCACCAACGTGCAGGTGCAGATAAACACGGCCGCACCCGGTTACTCGCCGCTGGAAGCCGAACAGCGCATCACCTTCGCGGTGGAGACGGTGATGGCCGGGCTGCCGGGGATGGAGAACGTACGCTCGCTGTCGCGCTACGGCCTGTCGCAGGTGACGGTGGTGTTCGCCGACGGCACCGACCTGTATTTCGCCCGCCAGCAGGTGGCCGAACGCCTGCAGCAGGTGAAGTCGCAACTGCCCGAGGGCCTGGACCCGCAATTGGGGCCGATCGCCACCGGCCTCGGCGAAATCTTCATGTACACCATCGACGCCGACCCGGCCGCCCGCAAGGCCGACGGCACGCACTACACCGCCACCGACCTGCGCACCCTGCAGGACTGGGTGATCCGCCCGCAGCTGCGCACCGTGCCCGGCGTCACCGAGGTCAACAGCATCGGCGGCTACCAGCGGCAGGTGCACATCACCCCGGACCCGGCGAAGCTGCGCGCGCTGGGCTTCACCTTGGAGGACGTGGTCGCCGCGGTGCAGGCCAACAACCGCAACGTCGGCGCCGGCTACATCGAGCGCAATGGCCAGCAGTTCCTCGTGCGCATTCCCGGGCAGGTCGCCGACCTGCAACAGATTGGCGACATCGTGCTCGACCGCCGCGAAGGTGTGCCGATCCACGTGCACGACGTGGCGGCCGTCGCCGACGGCCCGGAGCTGCGCAGTGGCGCGGCCACCCAGGATGGTCATGAAGTGGTGATGGCCACGGTGATGATGCTGGTCGGTTCCAACAGCCGCGAGGTGGCGCAGGCGGTGGCCGCGCGCTTGCAGCAGGCGCAGCGCAGCCTGCCCGAGGGCGTCACCGTCACCGCCAGCTACGACCGCACAGCCTTGGTCGACCGCACCATCGCCACCGTGGCGAGGAACCTGCTGGAAGGCGCGCTGCTGGTGATCGTGGTGCTGTTCCTGCTGCTGGGGAACTTCCGCGCGGCCTTGATCACCGCGGCGGTGATCCCGCTGGCGATGCTGTTCACCCTCACCGGCATGGCACGCGGCGGCGTATCGGCCAACCTGATGAGCCTGGGTGCGCTGGACTTCGGCCTGATCGTCGATGGCGCGGTCATCATCGTCGAGAACTGCCTGCGTCGCTTCGGCGAACGCAGCCATGCACTGGGCCGGGCGATGACCCGCGCCGAACGCTTCGCCGAAACCGCCGCCGCCACCGCCGAGGTGATCCGTCCCAGCCTGTTCGGCCTGGGCATCATCACCGCCGTGTACCTGCCGGTGTTCGCGCTCACCGGGGTGGAAGGCAGGATGTTCCACCCGATGGCGATCACCGTGGTGCTGGCGCTGGGCGGGGCGATGGCGCTGTGCCTGACCTTCGTGCCGGCGGCGATCGCGTTGTTCCTCGGCGGCCGCGTGCAGGAGCGGGAAAATCGATTGATGGCATGGCTGCGCCGGCGTTACCGGCCGCTGCTCGACTTCGCCCTGCGCCACGGGCGCTGGGTGGCCGGCGGCGCGCTGGCGCTGGTGCTTGGCTGCGGCCTGCTGGCGACACGGCTGGGCAGCGAGTTCGTGCCGACCCTCGACGAGGGCGACGTGGCGATGCACGCCATGCGCATCCCCGGCACCAGCCTGAGCCAGTCGGTGCGCATGCAGTTGCAGATCGAGCAGCGCCTGCTGCAACAGCCGGAAGTGGCCAAGGTGTTCTCGAAGATCGGCACGCCGGAGGTGGCCTCCGACCCGATGCCGCCGTCGGTGGCCGACACCTTCATCATGATGAAGCCGCGCGGCGACTGGCCCGACCCGCGCAAGCCGCGCGCCGCGCTGCTGGCCGAACTGGAAGCCGCAGTGGAAGAACTGCCGGGCAACAACTACGAGTTCACCCAGCCGATCCAGATGCGCATGAACGAGCTGATCTCCGGCGTGCGTGCCGACGTGGCGGTGCTGCTCTACGGCGACGACCTGGACACGCTGATGGACGTTGGCCGGCGCATCGAGAAGGTGGCTGCCGGCGTGCCGGGCGCGGCCGACGTGCGGCTGGAGCAGACCAGCGGCCTGCCGTTGCTGACCATCACCCCGGACCGGCAGAAGCTGGCCGGCTACGGCCTCAACCCGGGGCAGGTGCAGGCCACCGTCGCCACCGCGGTGGGCGGTGAGGTGGCGGGGCAGCTGTTCGAAGGCGACCGCCGCTTCGACATCGTGGTGCGCCTGCCCGAGGCCCTGCGGCAGGACCCGGCGGCGCTGGCCGACCTGCCGGTGTCGCTGGCGCCGGCGCTGGACGGCGGCCAGCACGACGAGGCCAGTCGTGACGCCAGTTGGCGCTCCGGCGCGCCGGCCACCGTGCCGCTGCGCGAACTGGCCAGCATCGGCACCAGCGAAGGTCCGAGCCAGATCAACCGCGACAACGGCAAGCGCCGCATCGTCGTCACCGCCAACGTGCGCGACCGCGACCTCGGTGGCTTCGTCGCTGAACTGCAGCGGGCGATCGACGCGCAGGTGGCGCTGCCGGCCGGCTACTGGATCGACTACGGCGGCAGCTTCGAGCAGCTGATCGCGGCCGGGCAGCGGCTGGCGGTGGTGGTGCCGCTGACCCTGCTGCTGATCTTCGCGCTGTTGTTCTGGGCGTTCGGTTCGGGCAGGGACGCGGTTATCGTGTTCAGCGGCGTGCCGCTGGCACTGACCGGCGGCGTGCTGGCCTTGGCGCTGCGCGGCATCCCGCTGTCGATCTCGGCCGGCGTCGGTTTCATCGCGCTGTCCGGGGTGGCGGTGCTCAACGGGCTGGTGATGGTCAGCTTCGTGCGTCACCTGCGCCAGACCGGCCACGCGTTGGACGTCGCCGTGCGCGATGGTGCGCTGGGCCGCCTGCGGCCGGTGCTGATGACCGCGTTGGTGGCCTCGCTGGGCTTCGTGCCGATGGCCTTCAACGTCGGTGCCGGCGCCGAGGTGCAGCGGCCGCTGGCGACGGTGGTGATCGGCGGCATCGTTTCTTCCACCCTGCTGACCCTGCTGGTGCTGCCGGTGCTGTACCGCTGGCTGCACCGGCGCGACAATGCCGGGTCATGAACGGACCGGAGGCGACATGAGCGACTGCTGCGGCTGCGGCAAGACGCTGGAAGTCGAGCGCATGCAGGCGCGGCAGCGGCGCGTGCTGTGGCAGGTGCTGGCGATCAACCTGGTCACTTTCGCGATGATGATGCTGGCGGCCTGGCACAGCGGCTCGGCCTCGCTGCTGTCCGGCAGCCTCGACAACCTCGGCGATGCGCTGACCTACGCGTTGAGCCTGGCGGTGGTCGGTGCCAGCGTCGCCGCCAAGGCGCGGGTGGCGATGCTCAAGGCGGTGTTCATCCTCGGCGCCGCGCTGGCGGTGGCCGCGGGCATCGGCTGGAAGCTGGCGCATCCGCACCTGCCGCTGTTCGAGAGCATGGGCATTGCCGCGCTGCTGAACCTGGCCGCCAACCTGCTGTGCCTGCGCCTGCTGTGGCCGTACCGGCAGGGCGACATCAACCTCGCCTCGGCGTGGGCCTGTTCGCTCAACGATGTCTACGAAGGCGGCGCGGTGATCCTCGCCGCGCTGGCGGTATGGGCCTTCGGCGCCGGCTGGCCGGACCTGCTGATCGCCGTGGCCTTGCTGCTGCTGTTCCTGCGCTCGGCCTGGCGGGTGGCGCGCGCGGCGTGGCGGGAGCTCCAGGCGGCCGGGTGAAGGGCGGCTGCGGCCCCACCCTGTGGACAACTTGCAAGGCGCCTTGCGCTGCCGCATAATACGCGGCTCGCTGTGTCCGGTTCAGTCCGGGCGGCGGTGCCGGGAGCACGTCCCCGTACCGCCCAACGCCGGCGTGACCCTTGATTCCCATGACGTGTGGCGGACGACCGCCGGGGCCGCCGTCTTTCTGGCCAAGGAAGACACAACCGACATTACCGAGGTGCGCAATGTCCCGAGTTTGCCAAGTTTCCGGCAAGAAGGTGCAGACGGGTAACAACGTCTCGCACGCCAACAACAAGACCCGCCGTCGCTTCCAGCCGAACCTGCACGAGCGCCGTTTCTGGGTCGCCAGCGAGAACCGCTGGGTCAAGCTTCGTGTTTCCGCGCACGCGTTGCGCACCATCGACAAGAACGGCATCGATGCCGTTCTGGCTGAGCTGCGTGCTCGTGGCGAAAAGGTCTGAGGAGTAAACAATCATGGCAGGCAAGCGCGACAAGATCCGTCTGATTTCCTCGGCCGGCACCGGCCACTTCTACACGACGGACAAGAACAAGAAGAACACCCCCGGGAAGATGGAATTCCTGAAGTACGACCCGGTCGTTCGCAAGCACGTGCTGTACAAGGAAGGCAAGATCAAGTAATCCGCGAGGATTGCCATCTGTCGTTTCGCATGGAACCCGCCGCAAGGCGGGTTTCGTGTTTTGGCCCCGCAAGGCCCCGACCGTTGATCGGCACGGCACCATCAAGCCAATCGTCATCAGGCCCCGCGCCGGCATCGCCTACAATCGGCCGATGACGATTTCCGACCAGCCGCAGGCCTGCGACGTCGCAATCATCGGCGGCGGCGCCGCCGGCACGCTCGCCGCGATCGGCGTGCTGCGTGCCGCCACCGCCGCACTGCGGGTGGTGATCGTCGAGCCGCGGTTGCCGCTCGGCCGCGGCGTGGCCTATGCCACGCGCCACCCCGAGCACCTGCTCAACGTGCCGGCCGGCAAGATGAGCGGTTTTCCCGACCGTCCCGACGATTTCCTCGACTACCTGGTCGAGCAGCGCGCATTCCCACAGCTGCAGCGCGACGTACTGGCACGGACCTTCGTGCCGCGGCTGCACTACGCCGGCTACCTGCGCCAGCGCCTGCAGCAGGCGGTGGACGCCAGCCCGGCGCAGTTGGAAATCCGCGCCGTCCGCGTGCTGGCGGTGGAACGGCGTGCCGATGGCATCGTGCTGCAGCTGGATGCGGGCCAACCGCTACTGGCCAGCCGCGTGGCGCTGTGCAGCGGCAATGCGCTGCGGCCGCTGCCGGCGCGTGGTGCCGGCGCGGTGCCGGCGGGCAAGCGCGTCGAGGCCTGGGATTTCGATGCGGTGCGCGGCGTCGCCACGAACGCGGACGTGGCCATCGTCGGCTCCGGCCTGAGCATGGCCGACAGCGTGATATCGCTGGCCGCGGCCGGGCACGAGGGCCATGTCCATGTGTTGTCGCGCCACGCGCTGCTGCCCCTGCCGCACGCCGCCGGCGCGGACGCCGACTACGATCCGCAGCCGCTGCTGGCGATGCCCTTGCGCCTGCGTCTGCGCCTGCTGCGCCGCCATGCCGCCGAGGCGGCGCTGCGCGGCATCCCGTGGCAGAACGTGATGGAGCGCATCCGGCCGCTGGGGCAGGCGTTGTGGCAGTCGCTGTCACCCGACGACCAGCGCCGTTTCCTGCGCCACGTGGTGCGTTACTGGGACGTGCACCGCCACCGCATCGCCGCACCGGTGCATGCGCAGCTGATGGAACTGCGCCGGCAGGGCCGCCTGCACCTGCATCGCGGCCGGCTGGAGACGGTGGTCGTCGAAGGCGCCTGCGTGCACCTGACCGCGCTCGACCCGCGGCGCTGCCCGTTCCAGCTGGACGTGCAGTGCGTCATCAACGCCACCGGCGTGGAAATGCGCGCGCAGGCCATGCGCAACCCGCTGCTGCAACAACTGCTGGGCAGCGGCATCGCCCGCCCCGGCCCGCACGGCATCGGCATCGACAGCAGCGTCGACGGCAGCCTGCTCGATGCCGACGGCGTAGCCGACGCCCGCATCCGGGTCGTCGGCAGCCTGCGCATCGGCACGCTGTGGGAAAGCCTCGCGATTCCCGAATTGCGCGCGCAGGCGGCACAGGCGGCGCAAGCCCTGCTGGGCGAACTCCGGTAGGAGCGACGCTGGGTGGCCTAGGGCCATGAGTCACGACCACGCTTTCCCGATGAAACCCGGTCGCGACTCACGTCGCTCCTGCCATCAGGCACCCGCGGCATCCGGCTAAAATGACCCGATGGATGTTTCCCACCTGCTCGACGGGCTGAACCCGGCCCAGCGCGAGGCCGTTTCCGCGCCTCCCGGTCATTACCTGATCCTCGCCGGCGCCGGCTCCGGCAAGACCCGCGTGCTCACCCACCGCATCGCGTGGCTGCACGAGGTGCATGGCGTGCCGACCCACGGCATCTTCGCGGTGACCTTCACCAACAAGGCCGCCGGCGAGATGCGCCAGCGCATCGACCTGCAGCTGCGCAACGGTGCGCGCGGCATGTGGATCGGCACCTTCCACGGCCTGGCGCATCGGCTGCTGCGCTTGCACTGGGCCGATGCGAAGTTGCCCGAAGCCTTCCAGGTGATGGATTCGGACGATCAGCTGCGGCTGGTCAAGCGGGTGGTGCAGGCGCTGGAGCTGGACGACGGCAAGTTCCCGCACAAGCAGATCGCGTGGTGGATCAACCAGCAGAAGGACGAGGGCCGCCGCCCGCAGCACATCCAGCCCGAGCCGCACGACGCGTGGCTGGAGACGATGCGCCAGTGCTATATCGAGTACCAGCAGCGCTGCGACCGCGCCGGGCTGCTGGACTTCGCCGAACTGCTGCTGCGCGCGCACGAGCTGTTGCGCGACAACCCCGCGCTGCTGGCGCATTACCGCGCGCGTTTCGGCGAAATCCTTGTCGATGAATTCCAGGATACCAATGCCATCCAGTATGCCTTCGTGCGGGTACTGGCCGGCGATTCAGGCAACGTATTCGTGGTCGGCGACGACGATCAGGCGATCTACGGCTGGCGCGGTGCGAAGGTCGAGAACGTGCAGCGTTTCCTCAAGGATTTCCCCGGCGCGCAGACCATCCGCCTCGAACAGAACTATCGTTCCAGCGCCAACATCCTCAACGCCGCCAACGCGGTGATCGCGCACAACCCCGGCCGCATCGGCAAACAGCTGTGGACCGACAGTGGCGACGGCGAACCGATCGACCTGTTCGCCGCCTACAACGAGATGGACGAGGCGCGCTACCTGGTCGAGCGCGCGCGGCAGTGGGTGCGTGACGGCGGCAGTTATGGCGACATCGCGGTGCTGTATCGCTCCAACGCGCAGTCGCGTGCCTTTGAAGAAGCCCTGCTCAGCGAACAGGTGCCGTACCGCGTGTATGGCGGCATGCGTTTCTTCGAGCGCGCCGAGATCAAGGACGCGCTGGCCTACCTGCGCCTGCTGACCAACCGCAACGACGATGCCGCGTTCGAACGCGCGGTCAACACGCCCACCCGCGGCATCGGCGAGCGCACGCTCGACGAGGTGCGGCGCATCGCCCGCGCGCAGGCCATCTCGCTGTGGGAAGCGGCGATGCTGGCCACGCAGGGCGGCGATCTCACGTCGCGCGCGAAGAACGCGCTGGCCGGCTTCCTCAACCTGATCCAGCAGATTGGTGGCGAAACCGCGCAGATGACGCTGGCTGAGCGTATCGACCACGTGCTGGTGCGCTCGGCGCTGCGCGAACACTGGAGCAAGGAAAGCCGCAATACGCTGGATTCGGAATCGCGCAGCGACAACCTCGACGAACTGGTGTCGGTGGCCTCGCGCTTCATCCAGCGCGACGAGGACGAGGAGGGCGCCGCCGACATGAGCGAACTGGTCGCGTTCCTGTCCTATGCCTCGCTGGAGGCCGGCGAAGGCCAGGCGCAGGCCGGCGAGGATGGCGTGCAGCTGATGACGCTGCATTCGGCCAAGGGGCTGGAGTTCCCGCTGGTGTTCCTCGCCGGCATGGAAGAAGGCCTGTTCCCCGGTGCGCGTTCGCTGGAGGAAAGCGGGCGGCTGGAGGAGGAGCGGCGGCTGGCCTACGTCGGCATCACCCGTGCCCGCCAGAAGCTGGTGCTGGGCTACGCCGAATCGCGCCGCATCCACGGCCAGGACAATTACAGCCTGCCCTCGCGCTTCCTGCGCGAGATCCCGCGCGAGCTGCTCAACGAAGTGCGGCCGAAGGTGCAGGTCTCGCGCCCGGCCTCGCTCGGCGCCAGCCGCGTGGCCGGCCACGCCGCGCTGGAAGCACCGCCGCTGAAGCTTGGCGCGCTGGTCACCCACCCGAAGTTCGGCGAAGGCATGGTCACCGACTACGAGGGCAGCGGCGCGCATGCGCGGGTGCAGGTGGAGTTCGCCGAGGCCGGCAGCAAATGGCTGGTGATGGCGTATGCAAACCTGACTGCGCTGTAGGGCGCGTTGCGCCGGGTTTGATCCGGATCAACGCGGCCGCCCGGCGCCGGGTGTGTCATGGTAGGCACCTGCCACCCGGAGTTGACGCCATGTACAAGCGCATCCTGATCGCCACCGATGGTTCGGAACTGGCCGCCAAGGGCCTGGACAAGGGGTTGGAGCTGGCCGTGCAGCTTGGCGCGCAGGTCGACATCGTCACCGTCTCCGAGCCGTGGGCGGTGGGCATGTACGACGCGATGGGCTGGAGCGCCGGCTACGAGGCCAGCGACGAGTACCGGCAGGATCGCGAGGACGCCGCGCAGAAGATCCTGAAACCGGCGCTGGAAGCGGCCGTCGCCGCCGGTGTGGCCGACCCGAAGACCCACCACGTGCTCGACCGTTATGCCGCCGACGGCATCATCGACACCGCCGGAGGCTGCGACAGCGACCTGATCGTGATGACTTCGCACGGCCGCCGCGGGGTGACCCGCGTGCTGCTCGGCAGCCAGACCGCCGAGGTGCTGGCGCGCAGCACGGTGCCGGTGCTGGTGATCCGCTGAATACGGCCCGGCGTGGGCGCCATGCTCTTCCGGTAGCGCCCGGCCGTTGGTCGGGCGGCGGTGTGCCGAAGAGTTTCCCGCAACCGGATTGGTGGTACCGACCAATGGTCGGCACTCGCTACAAGCATCGCCGGATGTATCTGGAGGGAAGCCCCCTGAGTCAGGGGGCGCGCCAAGGGCGCGGGGTGTGGCAAGCGTGAGCGGGGCCCGCGGTTTGCCGTGCAAACCGTGGGGCGGCAGTGCGCAGCGATGGCGCGCTCATCACCAGCTGTAAAGCTTCCAGTACACCGGCGAAACGCGATCCTTGTCGTTGTCCATGCGGCCGTCGCCGTTGCGGTCGTAGAGGTAGAACGGCGCGCCGCGCGCCGGCGTCACCTTGACCATGCGCAGCTGGCTACCGACGCGGTATTCCTCGATGGTGTCGCCGTTGTCCATCACCTTGCGGGCAATGTCGGCGCCGCTGACGTCGACCGGCGGGGCGTCGGCGTTGCCGCCGGTGGTGGCACAGCCGGCCAGGGCCAGCAGCGGGATCAGCAACAGGTGTTTCATCGCGGCGACTCCTCGCATCGGTATGCGCCGATTATGCCTGCGTGCGCTGGCCGTGCGCGTCGTCGCCCGGCCCCGCCGCGTAGAATCGCGGCATGAGCAGATTAGTCCTGATCGACGGGTCCAGTTACCTGTACCGCGCCTTCCACGCGCTGCCGCCGCTGTCCAACGCCGCCGGCGAACCCACCGGCGCGCTGTTCGGCGTGGTCAACATGCTGCGCGCCACGCTGAAGGAAAAGCCCGACTACGTCGCCTTCGTGGTCGATGCGCCGGGCAAGACCTTCCGCGACGACCTGTACGCCGAGTACAAGGCCAACCGCCCGCCGATGCCCGACGAGCTGCGCTCGCAGGTGCAGCCGATGTGCGACATCGTGCACGCGCTGGGCATCGACATCCTGCGCGTGCCGGGCGTGGAGGCCGACGACGTGATCGGCACGCTGGCGCTGGCCGCCGCCGCCGACGGGCTGGAGGTGACCATCTCCACCGGCGACAAGGACTTCGCCCAGCTGGTGCGCCCTGGCGTGGAGCTGGTCAACACCATGACCGGCAGCCGCACCGATTCGGACGCGGCGGTGCTGGACAAGTTCGGAGTGCGCGCCGCGCAGATCGTCGATTACCTCGCGCTGATGGGCGACGCCGTGGACAACGTGCCCGGCGTGGAGAAGTGCGGCCCCAAGACCGCGGCCAAGTGGCTGGGCGAATACGGCTCGCTGGACGGCGTGATGGCCGCCGCGGCCACGATGAAGGGCAAGATCGGCGAGAACCTGCGCGCCGCGCTGCCGCGGCTGCCGCTGAACCGCGAGCTGGTCACCATCCGCACCGACGTGGCGCTGGAGCAGGGCCCGCGCGACCTGCAGCTGCGCGAACAGGACGTGGAGGTCCTGCGCGGCCTGTACGGCCGCTACGGCTTCACCCAGGCGCTGCGCGAGCTGGGCGGCAGCGCACCGTTGCCGGAAGTCGCCGAGGGCGGCACCAGCAGCCTGCGCGGTACCGCCGCCGGTTATGCCAAGGCCGGCGATGCCGCGCCGGTCGGCGAGGTGGATGCGGCGCTGGCGGCCAAGGGCGAGTATGAAACCGTGCTGGACACCGAGCAGTTGCAGGCCTGGGTGCAGCGCCTGCAGGCGGCCGACGGATTCGCCTTCGACACCGAAACCGATGCGCTGGACGCGATGCGCGCGCGGCTGGTCGGCATCAGCCTGGCGGTCGAGCCGGGCAAGGCCGCCTACATCCCGGTCGGCCATGACTATCCCGGTGCGCCGGCACAGCTGCCGATGGAACAGGTGCTCGATGCGCTGCGCCCGCTGCTGGAGGACGCGGCGAAGGACAAGCTCGGCCAGCACGGCAAGTACGACCTGCACGTGCTGCGCCGCCACGGCGTGGAGGTGCGCGGCTATGCCGACGACACCATGCTGGAGAGCTTCGTGTTCAATTCCACCGCCACCCGCCACGACATGGACTCGCTGGCGCAGCGCTACCTCGGCTACACCACCACCCGCTTCGAGGACGTGGCCGGCAAGGGCGCCAAGCAGATCTCGTTCTCGCAGGTGGGCCTGGACGAGGCCAGCGCCTACGCCGCCGAGGATGCCGACATCACCCTGCGCCTGCACCGCGTGCTGGCGCCGCAACTGGCGGCCGTACCGGCGCTGGAAAAGGTCTACCGCGAGATCGAGATGCCGCTGGTGCCGGTGCTGGCGCGCATCGAGGCCAACGGCGTGTGCATCGACAGCGTCGAACTGCGCCGGCAGAGCGCCGAGCTGTCCGCGCGCATGCTGGCCGCGCAGCAGAAGGCCACCGAGCTGGCCGGGCGCAGCTTCAACCTGGATTCGCCCAAGCAGCTGCAGGCGGTGCTGTTCGACGAACTCGGCCTGCCGGCGCTGGTGAAGACGCCCAAGGGCCAGCCATCGACCAACGAGGAGGCGCTGGAGGCGATTGCCGAGCAGCACGAGCTGCCGCGGGTGATCCTGGAATACCGCGGCCTGGCCAAGCTGCGCAGCACCTATACCGACAAGCTGCCGGAGATGGTCAACCCGGATACCGGCCGCGTGCATACCAGCTACCACCAGTCCGGTGCGGCCACCGGGCGGTTGTCCTCGTCCGACCCCAACCTGCAGAACATCCCGATCCGCACCGACGACGGCCGCCGCATCCGCCGCGCCTTCGTCGCCCCGCCGGGGCGCAAGCTGATGGCCTGCGACTATTCGCAGATCGAGCTGCGCATCATGGCCCACCTGTCCGGGGACCCCGGCCTGATCCGTGCCTTCGAGCAGGGCATGGACGTGCACCGCGCCACCGCCGCCGAGGTGTTCGGGCGCACGCTGGAGGAAGTGACGCCGAACGAGCGCCGCGCCGCCAAGGCGATCAACTTCGGCCTGATGTACGGCATGAGCGCGTTCGGGCTGGCCAAGAACCTCGGCATCGACCGCGGCCAGGCGCAGGACTACGTGTCGCTGTACTTCAGCCGCTACCCGGCGGTGCGCGACTTCATGGAGCGCATGCGCGAACAGGCGCGCGAGCGGGGCTACGTGGAGACGCTGTTCGGCCGCCGCCTGTACTTGAACGACATCCACGCCCGCAACCAGAACCTGCGCGCCGGCGCCGAGCGCGCGGCGATCAACGCGCCGATGCAGGGTACGGCGGCGGACATCATCAAACGCGCGATGGTCAGCGTGGATGGCTGGCTGGCCGGGCATCGTGAGCGTGCGCAGATGATCCTGCAGGTACACGATGAACTGGTGTTCGAGGCCGATGCCGATTTCATCGACGCGCTGCGTGGCGAAGTGGAGGCGCGGATGACCGCGGCCGCATCGTTGCGGGTGCCGCTGGTGGTGGATACGGGAGTGGGGGATAACTGGGACGAGGCGCACTGACAACATTTGCCAAGACCATTCATTTCACTGGCGCGTGGCGACGCGAGACGCAATGCCGCCGCCGAAGGACATGCATGGCGCGGGACGAGGCGCACTGACAACATTTGCCAGGACCATTCATTTCACTGGCGCGTGGCGACGCGATGGACGTGGCCGACGGAGTGAATGTGCCGGCGCGCCTTCCACCGGAAAAGCGCCTGCTCCCGCGAGGATTTCCGTGGTGCCGGACTCTGTGATCGGCACCGCTTTTTTCCGGTTATTTAACGTCGCTGGTGCACATCGATGGAACGTTGCGTCATGCGGCGCGCATTCAACATTTGCAACGTCGCCGTGCGCATGAATCGCCCCTTAATCCTTCCGAAAAACACGCGTGTTCTTCACGGTCCATCAATGTCGGAAATGGTCATATAGCCCTCGACAGGCGCAACGCCTGTCCTGGATCTCTCCCATCCCCTGGAGCAGATCTCCGAGCGGGGATTCCTCCCCAAGTTCCCGCTCCCGGCCCCGTCGATCCCCCCCTGGTCGACGGGGCTTCTTTTTTGTCCCGATCACGTGACACGCGGGCCGGGCGACGCATTCGACATGCCGCCGAAGATGGAGGCCGCGCCATCACGCCCGCGGCCGATGCGGCATCCGGGAACGGAATCGTGGGGCGCCGGCACGAAGGTGCCGGCGCGCTGGCGTCACACCCACTCGCGCGGGACGAGGTACCCGGCCAGCCGTGCTTCGTCGCTGCCGCTTTCCGGCTGGTAGCCATATTCCCAGCGCACGCGTGGCGGCAGGCTCATCAGGATGCTTTCGCTGCGGCCGCCGCTCTGCAGCCCGAACAGGGTGCCGCGGTCGTAGACCAGGTTGAACTCGACGTAGCGGCCGCGCCGGTACAACTGGAACTCGCGCTCGCGCTCGCCGTGGGGGGTGTCCTTGCGGCGCTCGACGATCGGCAGGTAGGCATCGAGGAAGCCGTCGCCGACCGCGCGCAGGTAGGCGAAGTCGCGCTCGAAGTCGCCCTGCAGGTCGTCGAAGAACAGGCCGCCGACGCCACGCGTCTCGTTGCGGTGCTTGAGGAAGAAGTATTCGTCGCACCAGCGCTTGTGTTCGCCATAGCGGTCGGCACCGAACGGTGCGCACAGGTCGCGGGCCACCGTGTGCCAGTGGCGCACGTCCTCGTCGAACGGATAGAACGGGGTCAGGTCGAAGCCGCCGCCGAACCATGCCGCCACCGCCTGGCCGTCGCGCTCGGCCTGGAAGTAGCGCACGTTGGCGTGGGTGGTCGGCAGGTAGGGGTTGCGCGGGTGGAACACCAGCGACACGCCGCAGGCGCGCCACGACGCGCCGGCCAGTTCCGGGCGGTGGGCCGAGGCGGAAGGCGGCAGGCGGGTGCCGGCGACGTCGGAGAAGCCGATGCCGGCCTGCTCGAACACCGCACCGTCGCGCAACACGCGGGTGCGGCCGCCGCCGCCCGGGGATGGGCCAGTGTCGCGGGAGGCAGGAGGCCGGGAGCGACCGCCGCCCAGCGGCGAGCCGTTGTCGCCGCCATCGGCACGGCGCCAGTTGTCCTCGGCAAAGCGGGCCTGCCCGTCGGCCTGTTCGATGGCGCTGCAGATGCGGTCCTGCAGGCCGGTGAGATAGTCGCGTACGCGGTCGAAATCGTTCATCGGGGTACTTTAGCGCAGGTGTTCAGCGGAACAGGGCGCGCACGTCCGGCCGGCACAGCCTGAGCACCAGCCAGCCGTGCAGGGCGGCGAAGGCCAACGCGGTGATGCCGGCACTGGCCAGCGCGACCCAGCGCCCACTACGCATCTGCAGCACGGCCTCGCGGCCCTGCGCCGTGGCGAGGAAGTCGGCCGGCAGCATCGCCTGCATCGCGTCGAACATGCCGTCGAGCAGCGGCAGCATGGCGAAGTTGGCCACGGCCACGGCGACGAGGAACACGATGAAGCCCCGGCGCCCCCACGCGCGATGGCGCAGCAGTGCCCACGACACCGCGGCGAAGGCCAGCGCCAGCAGCAGCATCGCCAGGCTCAGCGACAGCGCGTGGCGCAATGTCCACTCCAGCGCCGGCGGCACCGGCAGGTATTGCCGCTGCAACCAGCCGGCGGGGTCGAACCGGTCCAGCAGCGTGGCCAGCAGCAGTTGCAGCAGGCACCAGAGCACGGACAGGCCGGCCATCAGCAGCGACAGCCTCGCGGTGACATCGACGAACGCCGCGGCGGCGCTGCGGGGGGGCGAAGGTGGATTCATGCGGGAAGCACGCAGGAAAGGAGGGCCGCACTATCGCCGGGTTCGCGGTGTTTTTACAGGCCGGGGCGACGTCCCGGCAGCCGGGCGGAATACGCCGGGGGCGTGACCCCGGCCTACCTGCCGGCCCGTGCGGCGGGCAGGATGTGGCGTTCGCTCAACGGCGCCAGCTTCACGCCGTGCGGCGCCTGCAGTGGAATCCACGCCAGCTCGGCGATCTCGGCCTGCACGCGCGGCGTGCCGTCCACTTCGGCCAGGAAGGCGACGCCCTGCACGCGCCGGCCCGGTTCGTTGACGGCGTTTTCCTCGAAGGTGCCCAGCGCCTGCGCGCTGCCTTCGCGCAGGGCCACGCCCAGCTCCTCGCGCAGTTCGCGCGCCAGCGTCTGCAGCGCCTCCTCGCCGGCCTCGCGCTTGCCGCCGGGTTGGATGAAGGTGTCCGAGCCGTGCTTGCGCACCACCAGCACGCGGCCGGTGGCGTCGAAGATCACCGCGGTGACGATGCGGATGGGGAGCATGGCGGGTTCCCGTTGATGCCGAACCTTGCGGGAGCAACGTAGGAGCGACGTGAGTCGCGACGAGGCTTTCCCGGTAAAGCCCGGTCGCGACTCACGTCGCTCCTGCGAAACGCGGCAAGGGCGGCGGGTGGCCGCCCTTGCCCAGGATCATTTCAGGTTTTCCTCGAACAGCTTGAGGATGCGCTTGTACTCGTCCAGCCAGGAGTCGGCGCGGGTGAAGCCGTGGCGTTCCAGCGGATACGGCGCGATCGACCAGTTGTCCTTGTGCAGTTCGATCAGGCGCTGGGTCATGTTGACCGAGTCCTGGAAGAACACGTTGTCGTCGATCATGCCGTGGGCGATCAGCAGGTGGTCCTGCAGGCCATCGGCGTACTCGATCGGCGAGGACACGCGGTAGGCCTCCGGGTCGATGTCCGGGGTGTTGAGGATGTTGCTGGTGTAACCGTGGTTGTACTGGTGCCAGTCGCCGACCGGGCGCAGCGCGGCGCCGGCCTTGAACGTGCCCGGCGCGCGGTACAGCGCCATGAAGGTCATGAAGCCGCCGTAGGAGCCACCGTAGATGCCGGCGTGGTCGCGGTCGCCCTGCTGGGTTTCCACCAGCCAGTCCAGGCCGTCCTGATAGTCCTCCAGCTCCGGGTGGCCCATGTTGCGGTAGATGGCGGTGCGCCAGTCGCGGCCGTAGCCCTCGCTGCCGCGGTAGTCCATGTCCAGCACGATGTAGCCCTTCTGCACCAGCAGGTTGTGGAACATCTGCTCGCGGAAGTAGGTGGGATAGCGCTGGTGCACGTTCTGCAGGTAGCCGGCGCCATGCACGAACATCACGATCGGGTATTTCTTTCCGGGTTCCTTGTGCTCGGGGCCGTAGTACTTGGCCCACACCACGCCGGCGCCGTGCTGCGACGGCACCGCCACCAGCTGCGGCTGGACCCACTGGCGCGCCTTGTAATCGGCGCTGCGGGTGTCGGTGAGCACGCGCGCGCTGCCGCCCGCGGCCGGCACCACCGCCAGTTGCGCCGGCAGGTAGGCGCCGGAGTAGCGCACCAGCAGCTGGCCGCCGTCGGGCGAGAGCGAGAAGTCCTCGACGCCGTTCAGGTCGGTCAGCTCGCGCACCTGGCCGCTGGCGACATCGACGCTGCACACCTCGTAGTCATGTGGGGCCTGCTGGTTGCACAGGAAGAAGAAGCCCTTGCCGTCGGCCGCGAGCACCGGCGCGGAGGTTTCCCACTTGCCGCCGGTCAGCGCGCGTGGCTTGCCGCCGCCGGACTGGGTGTACAGGTGCGACCAGCCGCTTTCCTCGGACAGCAGCCACAGGGTGCGGCCATCGTCCATCCAGCCGAAGTCGTTGAAGCTCCAGTTGATCCAGCCCGGGTCGGTGAGGCGGTGGCGGTTCTGCAGGCGGCCGCCGGTATCGACGCCGACGATCCAGCGGTCCTTGTTGTCGTTGGCGCGCAGCATCACCGCGGCCTCGGTGCCGTCGGCGTTCCACTGGATGCCGCCGCCCATGAAGTCGCCCATCACCTGCACGCCGCGGTTGCCCTTCAGCGGTTCCTTGCCGGCGGCCTTGCGCAGCGCGGCCAGCGGGTCGGTGGCGATGCCCGGCAGGGCGTCCAGCGCCAGCGGCTTGATGTCGCCCGTCGCAGCGTCGACCAGCCACAGCGCATGCGGCGCGAAGCCGTTGCGGCCGACGCGCTCGCGGGTGTCCTCGCTTTCCTCGTAGCCGGATTCGGTGACGTACAGCGGCATCTTGCCGCCGCGGCCTTCGTCGAAGCCCTTGGGCTTGGTCACCACGATCAGGTGGGTGGCGTCGGGCGAGAGCGCGCTGTCCACGATCTCCACGTCGGCGCCAAGGTAGACCGGGCCCGGCGCGCGGGTCGGGTCGCTCTGGCGCCAGCGCTCGCCCTGCTCGCGCAGGGCCTCGCGCTGGGCTCGGTCGCGGCGCAGGGTTTCCAGCGCGTGCAGCTGCTGGTCGCGCAGTACGTCGGCCTTGGGCGCGTCGGCGGGGTTCTTTTCGGCCTTGAGCTGGGCGACCAGCGCGGTCGCGCCGCTGCCGGCGTTCCAGTGGTACCAGTTGTTGCCGACGTTCCACAGCACGCCGCCGTCGTTGGCGAACGCCACGCCCGCGGCGCGCTCGTTGCCGCGGGTGAGCTGGGTCAGCGCGCCGCTGCGCAGGTCGCGCACGAACACGTCGCCGTTGCGCACGAAGGCCATGCGCCGGCGCTGGCGGTCATAGGCGCGGTTGGCCGCGTCGAGGGTGCCACGCTGGTCGTCGGCGACCTGCTGCGCCGCGCCGCCGTTCACCGGCTGGTGGAAGGTGTCGCGCACCGGGCTGCCCTGGCGCTTGAGCGTGTACTCGACCTGCTGGCCGTTCCACGACCACCACGCCGACTCCACCGGCGGCCCGATCCAGTCCGGGTCGGCCATCGCCTGTCCGATGGTGATCGGCGTGGGCGCGGCGTGGGCGCCACCGACGGCAGCCAACAGCAGCAGGGACAGGGGCAGGAATCTGGGCATCGCGGGCACCGGTGGAAGAAAACCGGCAAAGCCTAGCAGCCGGGCCGGCGCGGGGGCTGGGCCAGTGGTCATGGATGGGGCACGCACCCGGCCCGGGGCCCAGCAGGCCGGGTGCGCGGCGCAGGGCATGGCGGTGCCGGAGCCTGCTGGTTGGGGCGGGGAGGCGCGAAGGCTGGTTCGGCACCACGCCCATACGCACGAGCTAGCCGTGCAGGCTCTCGATCTCGACCAGCAGTTCGCGGCGGCACACCTCCGCATGCAACAGCAGGCAGGGCGGTTGCTGCGGCAGTTTCCGCAGCAGCGCCGCCACCGTATCCAGATCGCCGGCGCGGCGCACGTACACCTTGAGCAGCGAACCCGGGCCGGGGGCAGGGGCCAGCGAAGGGCGATGCTGGCGGGCCACGTCGATCAGGCTCTGCAGGTTCGCGAGGGTTTCGCGCAATTGTTCCGGCAGTGCTTCCAGGTGCTGGGAAGCATGGCCGATGATCGCGGCGGTGCCCGATTGCAGCAGTGGCAGGCCGCTGCTGGCCGGGGGCAGCAGCGCCCGCGAAAAGCTCGGTGATTGCCGGCCATATTGGCGTGGATAATGCCAGGGGTTGATCTGGCGCGGGTTTTCCAGCGGTTGGCCGGCGCTGCGCCCGCATAGCCAGTACACCTGCAGGCGGCGCACGCCATCGTGGCGGCCGATGCAGGTCGCGGCCGGCAGGCCGGCTTCGTCCAGCGTGTGCATGCCGCGCGCCCGGCCCACGCAGAAACGGCGGTAGCGTTCGTCGTCGCCCTCGCCTTCGGTGATGGCGTCCAGGTAATTCCAGGTGCGCAGCAGGTGTGGATAGCCGCATTCACCGAGGAAGCGCGCCAGCCGCGCATAGGCGGTGGCGGCGGCGGCCTCGATGCCGAGGTCGGCTTCATCGATTTCCAGCGCGCCGAACAGCACCTGTCCATCGTGCGCCCACGCCACGTCGCCGTCGTGGCCGTGCGTCACTGGCGACGGGCTGCGCCAGACTTCCAGCACCGGCGTACCGTGGACCTGCAATGGCACGCACAGGAAGCGCGGGTCATCCGCCGCCGGCCGCGGGCAGCCGGCGAAACCGAATACGGCCAGCACCCGCGGGTCGGCCAGGGTCTGTTCGAGGTTGCCGGTGGCGGTGTAGCCAAACTCGAAGACGGGAGGTGCGGTGTGCGCCAGCGGGGAACTCATTGCGGACAACGGCAGTGCAGGGGGAAAGGCCGCCATGATAGCGTGCGCGGCGGCGGCGGCCCGGTGGGCTGGCCGGTTCTGGGTTTGGCGATTGGAACGGGATGATCGGATTTTCCATAACGGAATGGGCGGCATGGGCGCCGGGGCTGGAGCGGCGCGAGGACTGGCTGGCGTGGGCGCGGCAGCCGGAATTGCCGCAGGGCGAGGGGACCCCGGCACTGGCCGAGGTGCCGGCCATGCAGCGGCGGCGGATCGAGCGTCTGGGGCGCATGGCGATCCAGGCCGCCTGCTGGTGTGAGGACGGGAATGACGACGCGCGGGTTCCGCTGGTGTTCGCCTCCCGGCATGGCGACGTGGTGCGCTCCACCGAATTGCTGAACAGCTTGGTGGACGATGCCGCGCTGTCGCCGACGGCCTTCGGCCTGTCGGTGCACAACGCGGTGGCCGCGCTGTATTCGATCGCGCGCGGCAAACGCGGCAACTACCTGTCGCTGGCGGCCGGCAAGGGCACCGCCGAGGCGGCCTGCGTGGAGGCCTTCGGCCTGCTGGCCGATGGCGCGCCCGAAGTGCGGGTGGTGTGCTACGAAGCGCCCCTGCCGGCGGTGTATGGCGGCTTCCGCGATGAGCCGGAAGCGTTTTTTGCCTGGTGCTGGCGGATAGTCGCCGCCGGGCAGCCGGGCATGCAGGTGACGCTGCAATGGGGGCAGGCTCAGGGCGGCGATGACACCGCGCCGGGCCCGCTGCCCCACGGGCTGGATGTGCAGCGCTTCCTGTTGGCCGGTGATGCGCGGCTGGAATTCGTCGAAAATGGCCAGCGCTGGGCCTGGAACCGTCATGGCTAGTCCCGGGCTGCCTGCACGCCTGAACCATGCCTGGCGGGTGCTCGGCACCGGTTTGAGCTTCCTGGCATTCGGCGTGGGTGGCCTGCTGGGCGGCCTGCTGTTTCCGCTGCTGCTGCTGGTCGGGGACCGCCGACGGCGCCAGTGCATGGCACGACGGCTGGTGCAGCGCAGCTTTGCCACCCATGTCGGGATCATGCGCAGGCTGGGCGTGCTCACCTACGAAATCCGTGGTCGTGAACGGCTGGACCGCAACGGGCTGCTGGTGCTGGCCAACCACCCCACCCTGATCGACGTGGTGTTCCTGGTGTCCCTGCTGCCCAACGCCGACTGCGTGGTCAAGCAGGCGGTGGCGCGCAACCCCTGCATGCGCGGCCCGGTGCGCGCGGCCGGCTACATCGCCAACGATGACGGCGCCGGGCTGGTCGACGACTGCATCGCGGCTGTGCGCGCCGGTGGCAACCTGGTCATCTTCCCGGAAGGCACCCGCAGCGTGCCCGGCCGGTTGCCGCAGCTGCAGCGGGGGGCGGCCAACATCGCCGTGCGCGGCCGGCTGGACATCACTCCGGTACGCATCACCTGCACCCCGCCGACCCTGACCAAGGGGCAGAAATGGTATCGTGTGCCTTCACGGCGGTTTCACGTTCAGGTGGAAGTCGGCGAGGACATATCCATCGCCCCCTTCCTGGCCGAAGCCGGCACGCCAAGGGGGGAGGCCCTGGCGGCACGGCGCGTCACCGACCATCTCACCCGTTATTTCCACATGTCTGGAGACTCGAACCGTGCAGGCACTTGAGCACGAGATCAAGGAATTGATCATTTCATCGCTTTCGCTGGAAGACATCACTCCGGAGGACATCGACGCCGGCGCCCCGCTGTTCGTGGAAGGGCTGGGGTTGGATTCGATCGACGCCCTGGAGCTGGGGCTGGCGTTGCAGAAGAAGTATGGAGTCAGCCTGTCGGCCGACTCGGAAGAAACCCGTCGCCACTTCTCCAGCGTGCGCGCATTGGGCGAATTCGTCGCCGCCAGCCGGGTATGAAGGCGGCCAAGGAATTGCCATGACCAAGACCGAACTGTTCGAACGCATCGTCCATATCCTGAACGACAGCTTCGAGATCGCACCGGAGCGAATCACCCCCGAGGCACGCCTGTACGAAGACCTGGACATCGACAGCATCGATGCGGTGGACCTGATCGTGCAGCTCAAGCCGCTGCTGGGCCGCAACCTGCAGCCGGAAGCATTCAAGGCCGTGCGCAGCGTGCAGGACGTGGTTGACGTCGTGTACACGCTGCTGCCCGACCCGGCAGCTTGACCGGACCGGCGGTAACCGGACATGGCACGGGTTCGCGTGGTCGCGCTGGGAGCGTTGACCCTGTCCTACCCGTTTCTGGTCTACCTGGCGATGGGGCGTTTCGAGCCGCGCTGGATGGCGCTGCTGCTGTTTGCACTGGCATCGCTGCGTGCGCTCAGCGCGCGCCAGCCGCTGTGGTGGGTTGCCGCCGCCGCTGCCGGGCTGCTGGCGCTGCTGTCCACCGTGTTCAACCAGTTGCTGCCGCTGAAGCTGTACCCGGCGCTGGTCAATGCGGTGCTGCTGGCCCTGTTCGCCGCCAGTCTGCGCTTCGGCCCGCCGCTGGTCGAACGGCTGGCGCGCTTGCAGGACCCGGTGCTGCCGCCCTACGCGGTGGCCTATACCCGCCGCGTTACCCAGGTGTGGTGCGGCTTTTTCATCCTTAACGGCAGCCTGGCACTGGCCACCGCGCTATGGGCATCGGACCGGGTATGGGCGCTGTACAACGGATTGCTGGCCTACGTGATGATGGGTGTGTTGTTTGCAGGCGAATGGTTGCTGCGGCGGCGGGTCAAGGCGGCGCATGCGCATGACTGAATGGGTCGCGCTGGATCGGTTGTTGTCGCAGCCACGGCCTGGCCGTGTCGTCGGCGTGCGCGACGGGCAGCCGGTGACCTTCGATGCCTTCCGCCAGCAGGTGCTGGACTGGCGCGCTACGTTTGCCGCTGCGTCCGGCCGCGACTGGGCGCTGTATTTCGACGACGCGCTGCCCTTTGCCGCCGCGCTGTTCGGGGCATGGCACGCCGGCAAGCGCGTGTGGCTGGCCGGCGACAGCTTGCCGGCCACGCTGGCGGCGTTGCAGCCGCATGTGAACGGATTTGCCGGCGACGTCGATGTGCTGCATGCGCCGTTGGTGGTATCACCTGGCGGCGACGACGCGGCATTGCCGGCGCTGGACGAACGCGCCTGTGAACTGGTGGTGTTCACCTCCGGTAGTACCGGCGAACCCTGCGCCATCGTCAAACGCATGGTGCAGCTGACGCGTGAGGTGGATGCCCTGCAGGCGGCCTTCGGCGCCGAACTCGATGGCGCGCAGGTCCACGGCACCGTTTCGCACCAGCACATCTACGGCCTGCTATTCCGCGTGCTGTGGCCGTTGGCGGCGGGCCGCCCGATCCAGCCGCGCCGCTTCTTCCACGAAGACCTGGTGCGGGCGCTGGCCGCGGCCGACGCGGTGCTGGTCGCCACGCCGGCCCACCTGAAGCGGCTGCCGGAGCAGCTGGACTGGGCCAGCCTGCATGGGCGCCTGCGCGCGGTGTTCTCATCCGGCGGCCCGTTGCCGGCCGCGGCGGCGACGCAGGCGCGGCGGCTGCTGGGCGTCGCGCCCACCGAGGTCTATGGCAGCAGCGAAACCGGTGGCGTCGCGTGGCGGCGCTGGCATGACGATGCCCCGGCCTGGCAGGCATTGCCCGGCGTGCGATGGCGCATCGAGGACGGCTGTCTGGCGGTGGCCTCGGCGCACCTGCACGACGGTAACTGGTGGCGCACGCAGGATCGCGTCGAAGCGCTGGCCGATGGCCGCTTCCGCCTGCTGGGGCGCGCCGACCGCATCGTCAAGATCGAAGAGCGCCGCGTATCGCTGGACGCGCTGGAGCGCGCGCTGTGCGCGGACCCGCAGGTGGCCGAAGCGCGCGTGCTGGTGTTGCCGGGCGCGCGCGAACAACTGGTGGCGGTGGTGGTGCCGGCCGATCCGGCGATGCTCGAAGCCGCCGACGCCGAACGCCGCGCATTCCAGCAATCGCTGGCGACGCGGCTGGCGCAGGGCCATGACGCGGTGACCCGGCCACGGCGTTGGCGTCTGCTCGCCGCACTGCCGCGCAACGCGCAGGGCAAGGTCACGCAGGCCGCCCTGGCGGTGCTGTTCCAGCCGCTGATGCCGGTACCGCAGTGGTTGCGGCGCGAAGCGGCCAGTGCCTGCGTGCAACTGCAACTCGACCCGGCGCTGCGCGTGTTCGACGGCCATTTCCCGCAGGCGCGCATCCTGCCCGGCGTGGCGCAACTGGATTGGGCGGTGCGTTATGGACGGCAGGCCTTCGCCATCCCGCCGCGCTTCGTGCGCATGGATGCGGTGAAGTTCCAGCAGGTGGCGCGGCCCGGCGACGTGCTGGAGCTGCAACTGGAATGGGATGCCGCGCGCAACGTGCTGGCCTTCCGCTACACCTCCGGCCACGGCGTCCACGCCAGCGGGAAAGTGGTGTTTGCCGATGCCTGATGTGCCGCAGACCGCCGCGGATTTCGCGCCGCTGGTGGTGATCCCGGTCTATGACCACGAGCACGCCATCGCCAGGGTGGTCGAAGGCGTGCGCGCAGCCGGCCTGCCATGCCTGCTGGTCGATGACGGCTCGCGGCCCACGTGCGCGGCGGTGCTGCAAACATTGGCGCTGCAACCCGGCGTCGACCTGCTGCGCCTGGACGTGAACCAGGGCAAGGGCGGGGCGATGCTGGCCGGCTTCGCCGAGGCGGGACGTCGCGGTTGCAGCCACGTGTTGCAGATCGATGCCGACGGCCAGCACGACACCGGCGATTTGCCGCGCTTCGTCACTGCCGCGAGCCAGCAGCCACAGGCGGTGATCTGCGGTGTCCCGGCCTACGACGCCAGCGTGCCGAAGGCGCGGCTGTATGGCCGCTACCTCACCCATGTGTGGGTGTGGATCAATACCTTGTCGCTGCACCTGCGCGATTCGATGTGCGGCTTCCGTGTCTATCCGCTGCCGCCGGTGCTGCGGCTGATCGCCGAGGAAACGGTTGGCCGGCGCATGGATTTCGACAGCGAAATTCTGGTGCGCCTGTATTGGCGGCAGGTGCCGGTGCAGCACCTGTCCACGCGCGTGACCTACCCGGCCGACGGCGTGTCGCACTTCGATGCCCTGCGCGACAACCTGCGCATCAGCCGCATGCATGCACGGCTGTTCTTCGGCATGCTGCGGCGTGCGCCGCGGTTGCTGTGGCAGCGCTCGCGAGGACCCCGGCCATGACCGCCGCCGCACCGCATTGGGCCGACATCGGTGAATCCACCTCGGTGGCCGGCATCCGCTTCCTGTGCTGGGTGTACCGCTGGTTCGGGCGCTGGCCGTTCCGCCTGTGCGCATGGCCGGTGGTGGCCTGCCATTGGCTGGGCAACGGCATTGGCCGGCACGCGTCGCTGCACTACCTGCAACGGCTGCAAACGTACAGCGGCGCGCTCGGCCATGCGCCGACGTGGCGCGACAGCCTGCGCCATTTCTTCCGCTTCGCCGACACCCTGCTCGACAAGATCCTCGGCCTTGGCGGGCGCTATTCGATGTCGCGCATCACCCTGCAATGCGAGGTGATGAAGCAGGCCATCGCACGCGGCGAGGGCGGGCTGATCCTTACCGCCCATATCGGCTGCCTGGAACTGTGCCAGGCATTGGCCGAACAGGTGCCCGGCTTCCGCGCCACCGTGCTGGTGCATACCGCGCATGCGCAGCGCTTCAACCGGCTGCTGCGGCGTCTCGACCCGCATGCGGTGGTGGAACTGGTACAGGTCACGACGATCGGTCCGGACACCGCAATGGCGCTGTCGCGCAAGGTGGCCGAAGGCGGTTTCGTCGCCATCGTCGGCGACCGCGTGCCGGTACAGGGCGGGCGCACGGTGACGGCCGATTTCCTCGGCCATCCCGCGCCGTTCCCGATTGGCGCCTATGCGCTGGCTGCCGCGCTGGCCTGCCCGGTGTACAGCATGGCCTGCCTGCACCACGGCGATGGCTATGCGATCACGTTCGAGCGTTTCAGCGCGCGCATCGTGCTGCCACGCGGTTCGCGCGACGCCGCGCTGGCCGAGCAGGTGCGGCAGTTCGCGCGCTGGCTGGAACGCCAGGTCATCCAGTCACCACTGGACTGGTTCAATTTCTTCCCCTTCTGGGACCAAGCCCCCCATGCAGAATGACGCCACCCCCGCGTGCCGTTTCGGCGCCGCGCCACTGACCATCGAAGATGTTGCCGCACTGGCGCAGCGCCGGTGCGCCGCCGTGCTGGACGAAGACCCGGCGTTCCGCGCGCGCATCAGCCGCGGCGCGGACTTCCTCGACCGCCTGCTGCGCGAGGACGGCGTGGTCTACGGCGTGACCACCGGCTACGGCGATTCGTGCACGGTCAACATTCCGCCGGCGCTGGTAGCCGAGCTGCCGCACCATCTCTACACCTACCACGGCTGCGGCCTGGGCCGTTATCTGGATGCAGCCGAAACCCGTGCCGTGGTCGCCGCGCGGCTGGCCTCGCTGGTGCATGGCATGTCCGGCGTCAGCCTGCCGCTGCTGGAGGGCCTGGCGGGCCTGCTGCGGCACGACATATTGCCGCTGATCCCGGCCGAAGGCTCGGTCGGCGCCAGCGGCGACCTCACCCCGTTGTCCTACGTCGCCGCGGTGCTGTGCGGCGAGCGCGAGGTGCTGCACGCAGGCCGCGTGCGCCCGGCCGCGGAGGCATTGGCCGAGATCGGCATGACCCCGCTGCGGCTGCGCCCCAAGGAAGGCCTGGCGATCATGAACGGCACCGCGGTGATGACCGGGCTGGCCTGCCTTGCATGGCAGCGCGCCGATTACCTGTCGCGGTTGGCCACGCGCCTGACCGCGTTCAACGTGCTGGCCAGCGACGGCAACGCCCACCACTTCGACCAGACCCTGTTCGCGGCCAAGCCGCATCCGGGGCAGGGCCGCATCGCCGCACGGCTGCGCGCCGATCTCGACAGCGCACAGCCGCCATGCAACGCCCAGCGCCTGCAGGATCGCTATTCGCTGCGTTGCGCCCCGCACGTGATCGGCGTGCTGGAGGACGCGCTGCCGTTCCTGCGCCAGCTGATCGAAACCGAATTGAACAGCGCCAACGACAACCCGCTGGTCGATGCCGAAGGCGAGCGCATCCTGCACGGCGGCCATTTCTACGGTGGCCACATCGCGCTGGCGATGGACACGCTGAAGAACGCGGTCGCCAACATCGCCGACCTGCTCGACCGCCAGCTCGCGCTGGTCGTCGATGCCCGTTACAACCACGGCCTGCCGGCCAACCTGTCGGCGGCCACCGGCCCGCGCGCGGCGATCAACCACGGTTTGAAGGCATTGCAGATCAGCGTGTCGGCGTGGACCGCCGAGGCGCTCAAACAGACCATGCCGGCCTCGGTGTTCTCGCGTTCGACCGAATGCCACAACCAGGACAAGGTGAGCATGGGCACCATCGCCGCGCGCGACTGCCTGCGCGTGATCGAGCTGACCGAACAGGTGGCCGCGGCGATGCTGATCGCCGCGCGCCAGGGCCTGATGCTGCGCGAGCGGGTTGGCCTGAATGCGCAGCTGCGTGACACGCTGGCGGCCATGTACGCCGACCTCGGCCAACGCATCGCCCCGATTGAGGAAGACCGCGCGCTGGATGGCGAACTGCGGCAGTTGCTGCGGGACATCCGCGCGCAAAGCTGGGAACTGTATGCCGATGAATGAGTTGAGCATCGAAATCGACCTCGGCCCGGCCTTCCACGACTGCGACCCGATGCAGGTGGTCTGGCACGGCAACTACTTCAAGTATTTCGAGATCGCCCGCTGCGCGCTGTTGCAGCGTTACGACTACGACTACCCGCAGATGCTCGACTCCGGCTACCTGTGGCCGGTGGTCGATGCGCGGGTCAAATACATCCGGCCCTTGCTGTACCAGCAGTCACTGCGCGTGCGTGCGCGCATCGTCGAATGGGAAAACCGCTTGAAGATCGAATACGAAATCCGCGATGCCGCCAGCGGCCAGCGCCTGACCCGCGCCCACACCGTCCAGGTCGCCGTCGATGCGGCCAGCAAGGAGATGTTGTACCAGTGCCCGCCGGTGCTGTGGCAGCGCCTCGGAGTGCCTGCCCCATGAATCCGTTCCGTTCCCCGCGCGTGCTGCTGTGCGCCTTGCTGCTTGCCGGTGCACCGCTCGCCTGCGCTGCCGATCCGGCGGTGGATGCGATCACCGCCAGCGTCGCCCGTCCCGACGTGCTGCGTGGCGAGTTCACGCAGGAAAAGCAGGTCGGCGGCTTCAAGAACCCACTGCGCTCGCAGGGCCGGTTCGTGGTCGCGCGCCAGCATGGGGTGATCTGGACCACGCTCAAGCCGTTCCCGTCCGAGGTCGTGGTCACCGCCGACCGCATCCTCAGCCGCCAGCGCGACGGCAGCAGCCGTGTCGAGCTGGATGCGCGCCAGCAACCGGCGTTGCGCTCGGTCAACGCGGTGATGTTCGCGCTGATGAGCGGCGACGTGCAGGCGCTGTCCGGCCAGTTCAACGTGCAGGCCACGCATGAAGCGCAGGGCTGGCGGCTGCGGCTGACGCCGAAGTCGGCGATGCTGGCCAAGGCGTTCCAGTCGCTGACCCTGCAGGGTGACCGTTACGTGCGGCAGGTCGAGATCGTCGAAGCCAACGACGACCGCACCCTGATCCGGTTCAGCGCGTTGAGCGACGCGCCGGCGAGCCTGAATGCCGACGAGGCGCGCCGCTTTGAGTGAGACAATCGATACCGCGCAGAACCCCCTGCGCCGCTGGTGGCGCTGGTTGGGCATTGCCTGGTTGCTGCTGTTGCTGGCACTGGGGGCACAGCAATGGCGCTTGTGGAGCGAACAGTCGCGGATCGACACCGACATCCTTGCGCTGTTGCCGCAGGATGCGCACGACCGCCTGCTGTCCGATGTCACCCGTCGCATCGCCGATGGCAGCGCGCGGCAGGTGGCGGTACTGCTCGGCAGCACCGATGGCGATGCCGCCAAGCGCGCGCAGGCCGCATTCGCCGGGGCGATGGCGCGCGATGCCGAGGGCGGCCTGCTGCGTCCGTCCGGTTCCATCGAAGGCTGGTTCGAGCAGGCGCGCGATTTCTACGCGCCGTACCGCGACCGCCTGCTTACCGCCGAACAGCGCATGCAGTTGCAGCACGCCGAACCGCAGGCACTGGCCGGACAGGCGCTGGCCGCGCTGTACGGCCCGATGGGTGCACCGCGCCTGACCGACTGGCGGCGCGATCCACTGTCGCTGTGGCCGCAGTGGTGGCAACAGCGCGCGCAGGGTTCCGGCCTGCGTCTGGGTGACGATGGCCTGCTCGAAGCCGAAGGCAGGCACTGGGCGGTGCTGCAATTCGATACCCGCGATTCGGCGTTCCAGCTCGATGGCGAGCGCCACCTCGATGGCCTGCTCGAACGTGCCGGCGCCGCCGCCAGGGCCGTCGCGCCGGATCTGGAAATCCTGCATGCCGGCGTGCCGTTGCATGCCGAGGCGGCGGCGGTACAGGCCAACCGCGAGATCAACACCATCGGCTGGGGTTCGCTGGCGGCGGTGCTGCTGCTGGTGTGGCTGGCGTTCCGTTCGCTGCGGCCGATCCTGCTGGTTGCCGCGTCGCTGCTGATCGGCTGCGGCGTGGCGCTGGCGGTCACCGTGCTGGTGTTCGGCAAGGTGCACGTGCTGACACTGGTGTTCGGTGCCTCGCTGGTGGGCGTGGCCGAGGACTACGGCATCCACTGGTTCGCTTCGCGCCAGGCCGAACCGGCCAGCCAGCGCTGGAGGCTGCTGCGCCACCTGCTGCCGGGCTTGTGGCTGGCGCTGGTCACCAGCGCGCTGGCCTATCTGGCGCTGGGCCTGGCGCCGTTCCCGGGCTTGCGGCAGATGGCCCTGTTCTCGGTGGTCGGCCTGGCCGGCGCATTCCTGACGGTGATCTTCTGGTTCCCGTGGCTGGATGGCGGCGACATCCGCCAGACCCGTTTCTCGCTGTGGTTGGGCAACACGCTGGAGCGTTGGCCACGTTTGCACGGGCGGCGCCAGGTGGGCGTGTTCATCGGCGTGGCGCTGGCATTGGCGGCCATCGGCATCGCCCGCCTGCACGGCAATGACGACCTGCGCAGCCTGCAATCCTCGCCACCGGCGCTGATGGCGCAGCAAATCCGCTTGAGCCAGTTGCTGGGCATGCCCAGCCCGGCGCAGTTCTATCTGGTGCAGGGCGGCGATGCCGCGCAACTGCTGCAACGCGAGGAAGCGCTGACCGCGCGGCTGCGTGCATTGGCCGATGACGGCCGCATCGGCGGCTATCGCGCGATCAGCGATTGGTTGCCGTCGCCGGCACGCCAGCAGGCCGATGCCGCGCTGACCGCCAGGATCGAGCCAGGCGTGCTGGCGGCCGTGTCCGAGGCGGTGGGCGAACCATTGCCGCGCCCAGATTTCGCCGCCGCGCCGCTGACCGCCGAGGCGTTCCTGGCGTCGCCGGCTTCGCAACCGTTCCGCCACTTGTGGATGGGCACGGTGGGCGCAGAGCGGGTCAGCGTGGTGATGGTCGATGACCTGTCGCGCGCCGACGCGTTGGTCACCTTGCGCAGCGCCGCCGAAGGGCTGGATGGCGTGCGCTGGGTGGACCGTACCGCCGATTTCTCGCATCTGCTCGGTCACTACCGGAAGCTGATGAGCGGTTTGCTGCTGGTCGGCATCGCGCTGGTGTTCGGCGTGTTGTGGCTGCGCTACCGCCGGCAGGCGTGGCGGGTGTTTGCCCCGACCCTGATTTCCGGTGCACTGACGCTCGGCCTGCTCGGCCTGTTCGGCCAACCGCTGCTGCTGTTCAACGTGCTGGCGCTGATGCTGCTGCTGGGCATGGGCATCGATTACGGCATCTTCCTGATCGAGCACCGTGGCGACGCCAGCGCGTGGCTGGCGGTCTGCGTCGGGGCGGCCAGCACGTGGCTGTCGTTCGGCCTGCTCGGGCTGTCGGCGACGCCGGCGTTGCGCGCCTTCGGCCTCACCCTGTTGTTCGGCATCGGCCTGGTCTGGCTGATTTCGCCGCTGTTCCGCCCGCTTGCCCCCACCCCGATCCGTCACCAAGGAAACGACGCCACGTGAACCATTTCGACCGAGACAAGCTCAGCGCCATCGAAGCCAAGCAGGAAGCCCAGCGCATCGCCTTTGCGCCGTTCATGTTCCAGGCCGCCAAGGCGATGCGTGACATGGGCGTCCTGGCGGCGATCGAGTCGGCCGGCGACGAGGGCATGACGCTGGACGACATCCGCACGCGCACCGGGCATTCGCTGTACGCCGTGCGCGTGCTGGCCGAAGCCGGGCTGGGCATTGGCATGCTGATCCTGCGCGAAGACCGCTTCGCGCTGACCAGACTGGGCTGGCACGTGCAGAACGATGCGATGACGCGGGTGAACATGGACTTCACCCAGGACATCAATTTCAAGGGCCTGTTCCACCTGCAGGAGAGCCTGGAAACAGGCACGCCGGTCGGCCTGAAGGAAATCGCGCCGGGTTTCACCACGGTCTATGAAGCCTTGGCGACGCTGCCGGAGCAGGCGAAGAAAAGCTGGTTTGGTTTCGACCACTTCTATTCCGACAATTCCTTCCGCTCGGTGCTGCCGATCATCTTCGGTGAACCGACGGCCAGCATCCTCGACGTGGGCGCCAACACCGGCAAATGGGCGGTGGCCTGCGCCGAATACGCGCCCGAGGTGCGGGTAACGATGTGCGACCTGCCCGGCCAGCTGGCGCAGGCGCGGGTCAACATCGCCCAACGCGGCCTGTCTTCGCGCGTGGCCGAATACCCCATCGACGTGCTGCGCGCCGACACCGAGCTGCCGCAGGGACACGACGTGATCTGGATGAGCCAGTTCCTCGACTGCTTCTCCGAAGCGGAGATCACCGCGATCCTGCGCAAGGCCGCCAGGGCGATGACTGCGCAGACCCGGCTCTACATCATGGAAACCTACTGGGACCGGCAGCGTTTCGAGAACGCGGCGTTCTGCCTGCAACAGACCTCGCTGTATTTCACCTGCATCGCCAACGGCAACAGCCAGATGTACCACTCCTCGGTACTGCGCCAGTGCATCGCCGACGCCGGGTTGGACGTGGCCGAAAACATCGACGGCATCGGCCTGGGGCATACCCTGACCAAGGTGGTCAAACGTGATTGAGCCTGGCGCTGCGATTCGTCGTTGCGGCATGTACGTCGCCTTGGCGCTGCTGCTCGTGCTGGCGGCGTGCGCGCACGCGCCGGCGCGGCCGGCGATCGAATTGCCGCCCCTGCAGCTTGCGCCGTCCGCCCTCGGCCATGCGGTATCCGCGCAGCAGCGGCTGCACTTCACCTTCGGCAGGCACGAGCGCGACATGGATGCGCTGCTGGAAGCCGACGCCGATGAGGTGCGGTTGCTGGTGCAGGCAATGGGCCAGGTCGGCGTACGCCTGTTCTGGGACGGCAAGGAGCTGAGGCAGCAACGCGCGCCGTGGTTGCCGCCGCAGGTGCGCGCCGAGCGCGTACTCGACGACCTGCAATTCATGCTGTGGCCGGCGCTGGCCATTCGCGACGTGCTGCCGCCGCAATGGACGCTGCGCGAAGCCGGCGGCGTGCGTGAACTGCTGCGCGACGGCCACGTCTGGCTGTCGGCAAGCGAAACGGCGGACGGGCGCATGCACCTGGACAACCGTGCCGATGGTTACCAGCTGGAAATCGAATCGATCGCCAGCGAGGCGTCGCCGTGAGCGACGCGCCGGTCCATCTCAACCAGCTCGGTATCGTCTGCGCGCTGGGTTGCGGGCCGGGGGCGGTGGCCGAAGCCCTGTTCGCCGCCGATGCGCCGCACGGCGTGGCGATGAGCGCGGCGTACACGCCGGGCCGTGAACTGGCGTTGGGCGCGGTGCAGGGCGATCTGGCGGATCTTTCCGCTTGCCCATCACCGCTGCGCAGCCGCAACAACGCATTGCTGTTGACGGCATTTGCGCAGATCCGTGAGGCAACCTCCGCCGCAATCGCCCGCTTCGGCGCGGAACGCGTCGCCGTGGTGGTGGGCACCAGTACCTCGGGCATCGGCGAAACCGAGGCGGCGATGCCACGGCTGCGCGCCGCCGGCGACTGGCCGCCGGGCTTCCACTACGCGCAGCAGGAGATCGGCGCACCATCGCGGTTCGTGGCGCAGGTTTCCGGCGCGCGTGGGCCGGCTTCCACGATTTCCACCGCCTGTTCGTCCAGCGCCAAGGCGCTGGCCTCGGCGGCGCGGCTGCTGCGTGCCGGCATCGCCGATGCGGTCATCGCCGGCGGCGCGGATTCCTTGTGCGCCTTCACCATCGGCGGCTTCAGCGCGCTGGAATCGGTGTCGGCCATGCGCTGCAACCCGTTCTCGCGCAACCGCAACGGCATCAACATCGGCGAGGGCGCGGCGTTGTTCCTCGTCACCCGCGAACCCGGCCCGGTGCGGCTGGCGGGCTGGGGCGAAACCTCCGACGCCTACCACATGTCCGCGCCGGACCCGCAGGGCCGAGGCGCCATCGACGCCATGCAGCAGGCCTTGCAGCGCGCCGGCTGGCAGCAGGAACAGGTGGATTACGTCAACCTGCACGGCACCGCCACCGGCCACAACGACGCGATGGAAAGCCGCGCGGTGGCCGCGGTGCTGGGTACGCAGGTACCGGCCAGTTCGACCAAGCCGCTCACCGGCCACACGCTGGGCGCGTCCGGCGCGATCGAGGCGGCACTGTGCTGGCTGGCGTTGAACGACAACCCGCAACAGCGCCTGCCACCGCACTGGTGGGATGGGCAGCCCGACCCTGAATTGGCGGCGCTGGCGCTGGTGCGGCCGGGTACGCGTGCGCCGGGCCCGTTGCGGCGGGTGTTGAGCAATTCTTTCGCGTTCGGCGGCAGCAACGCGTCGCTGGCGTTGGCACGGGAATGAGGGACATGCAGCACTACGACATCGACGCAGTGGTGCCGCATCGCGCGCCGATGCGGCTGATCGACCGCCTGCTGGACTGGGACGAGGACAGCGTGGCGGTGGAAGTCACGGTACCCGGCGATGGCCTGTTCTGCGACGCAGACGGCGTGCCGGCATGGGTGGGAGTGGAATACATGGCCCAGGCCATCGCCGCCTGGGCCGGCTGCCGCGCGCGGCAGGCGGGACGGGCGCCGGCCCTCGGCTTCCTGCTGGGCACGCGCCGCTACTCGGCCGAACGATCACATTTTCGTGCCGGTGCACGGTTGCGGGTGGAGGCGCGCTGCGAGCTGTTGGGTGAAAATGGGCTGGGAATGTTCGCCTGTCGGATCATGGAAGGCGAGGATGTAGTGGCGGTTGCCAACGTGTCGGTCTTCGAACCGGGTGACGCGTTGGCCTATCTGGAGAGTGGACAGGCATGACAGGGGATTCGACTGTATTGGTGACCGGCGCCAGCCGGGGCATCGGCCGCGCCATCGCGCTGCGCGTTGCGCGCGAGGGTTTCGATGTGGTGGTGCATTGCCGCAGCCGCGTTGAAGAGGCGCAGGCGGTGGTCGCCGAAATCCGGGCATTGGGCCGGCAGGCCCGCGTACTGTCCTTCGACGTGGCCGACCGCGCCACCGCGCGTATCGCCCTGGAGGCCGACGTGGAACGGCATGGCGCGTATTACGGCGTGGTCTGCAATGCCGGCATCGCCCGTGATGGTGCGTTCCCGGCCCTGGGCGAGCAGGACTGGGACCAGGTCATCCACACCAACCTGGATGGCTTCTACAACGTGCTGCACCCGCTGGTCATGCCGATGGTGCGGCGGCGCAAGCCCGGCCGCATCGTCACCCTGTCCTCGGTGTCCGGCATGGTCGGCAATCGTGGGCAGGTCAACTACAGCGCCGCCAAGGCCGGCATCATCGGCGCGACCAAGGCGCTGGCGCTGGAACTGGCCAGCCGCCGGATCACCGTCAACTGCGTCGCGCCGGGCCTGATCGAAACCGAAATGCTTAGCGAGGAAGTGGTGGAGCACGCACTCAAACTGATCCCCGCCGGCCGCGTCGGCCAGCCCGATGAAGTGGCCGCGACCGTGGCCTTCCTGCTTTCCGAGCCGGCCGCTTACATCACCCGGCAGGTGATCTCGGTCAATGGAGGCATGGTCTGATGGCGCACCAGGATCGTCGCGTGGTGGTCACCGGGGCCGCCGCGATCAGCCCGCTTGGCCATGACTGGCCGAGCATCCTTGCGCACCTGCGTAGCTGCCGCAACGCGGTGCGGTCGATGCCCGAATGGGACATCTACGCCGGCCTCAACACCAAGCTGGCCGCTCCGGCACGGGATTTCGAGCTGCCGCCGAACTACAACCGCAAGACCACCCGTTCGATGGGGCGGGTGGCCATCATGTCGGTACGCGCCACCGAGCTGGCGCTGGAACAGGCCGGGCTGCTTGGCCATCCGGTGCTGCGCAGTGGTCTGGCCGGCGTAGCCTATGGCTCCTCGGCCGGCAGCCACGAAGCCGTCGGCGAGTTCGGGCGGATGCTGATCGAGCGCACCACCGAAGGCATCAACGCCACCACCTATCTGAAAATGATGAGCCACACCGCGCCGGTGAACATCGGCGTGTTCTTCGGCCTGTGCGGGCGCGTCCACACCACTTCCAGCGCCTGCACGTCGGGTAGTCAGGGGGTCGGTGCCGGCTATGAAGCCATCCGCTCGGGCAAGCAGACGGTGATGATCGCCGGTGGCGCCGAACAGCTTGACGCCACCGCCGCGGCGGTGTTCGACACCCTGTTCGCCACCAGCGTGCGCAACGATACGCCACATGCCACGCCCAGCCCGTTCGACGCCAACCGCGACGGCCTGGTGCTGGGCGAGGGGGCCTGCACGCTGGTGCTGGAAGAACTGGAGCATGCGCAGGCGCGCGGCGCGACCATCCTTGCCGAAGTGGTCGGCTACGGCACCAACAGCGACGGCCAGCACGTCACCCAGCCCAGCGCCGGCACGATGGCGCAGGCGATGCGTCTGGCACTGGAAGACGCCGGGCTGTCCGCTGGGCAGATCGGCTACGTCAATGCCCACGGCACCGCCACCGACCACGGCGATATCGCCGAGACGCAGGCTACCGCGCAGGTGTTCGGCAATGCGATGCCGATCAGTTCGCTGAAGAGCTACGTCGGCCACATGCTCGGTGCCTGCGGTGCGTTCGAGGCATGGTTGAGCATCGAGATGATGCGCGCGGGCTGGTTCGCCCCGACCTTGAACCTGAACGAGCGCGACCCGCGCTGCGCCGAACTGGACTACATCACCGGCAATGGCCGCGAACTGTCCACCGACTACGTGATGAGCAACAATTTCGCTTTCGGCGGCATCAACACCTCGCTGATCTTCAGGCGGTGGTGAGTCAAGGCCGGATGTCCCCGGACAAGGAAGGATCGATGAATATCTCCCGATGGATGCTTGCCCTGGCGCTCGCATTGACGAGCGTCACCACGCTGGCCAGGCAGGCCCCGCTCGAAAACCTGGCTCATCGGCCATTCGATAGCCAGAACGGCCGCGAGGTCGCGCCCGGGAATCTCCGGATCGCCGTTGCCGAAGCATTGCTGCCTTACAACGGCAGCATCACCGAGGAGCGGCCCGGGGCACTGGTCCTGCGCCTTGCCCCGCGTACCCATGTCGCCAACGTGCGGCTCGACTACGACGCCAAGGGCTTCAGCATCACTTACCTGTCCAGCGAAAATCTCGATTACGAGAAAAACCGGAAAGGTCGGGAGTTCATCCATCCGAACTACAACGCATGGATCAACCGGATCGCGGACCAGGTGGTCACAGCGCCGCAGCTATGGTTCACGGCGGACCAACTGGCCGATTACATACCGCCGGTGATCGAGGCCATGACTGGCGTTGATCCGGACAACCAGGCCCGGATCCGCTTCTTCGGGCAGGCGGTGTTGAGCCTTGATTTCTATCGGAACAGCATGTGCCTTGGCGGAGCGCGCCCCGAAAAGGCATCGGAATCCGGGCTTGGCGGCGTATTCGGCCGCAAGGAGAACATCACCCTGGGGATGCCGGTCACGCCGAACGTGGTCAACCTGAAGGCGAGGGACGGAATATTGGCCAAGGCGTTCTACCGCGAGTACGCCATCAATGCCGACGAGCCGTTGGCGATCCGTGCTTCCTACGCCGAAAGCACGGGCGCTTATTCCGCAGGGTGCCGTGATTTCGGAGCCTCCTTCGTGCCTGAAAAAGATCAGGACTATGAGGTGACATTGGACATTTCCAGAACGACATGCCGGCTGGTCGTCACCCGGATCAGCCAGATCGATGGCAATGTCGCATTGACGCCGGTTGCCGTGAAAGCCGCCCGGAAATGCGAATGAGCGGCACGGGCTCGGTGAAGATGACGGCTGCGCCGTGCCCACGTCGCCGGCATGGGCGGCATGCCGTGTATCGAGTGCGCGGGTGAGCGACAATTCCGCCGCAGAAACCCTTGATTCATTCCCGGTACCACAACAAGGAGAAATTCCATGATTCGCAATGTTCTGATCACCGCCGCTGCCGCCACGATGCTGGCGTTCTCGTCCACTGCCGATGCACGCGAAACCCGTCTGGAATTGCCGTTGCAGGAACTGGTCAATTCGCCGGCCGCCCGCGAAGCCGGCATCGACGGCAGCGTGCGCTTCTATCTCGCCGGCCAGTCGGTCGCGGTGGGCCAGCGCCTTGGCGAGGATGTGGCCAACCGCAAGACCAACGCCGCCAACAAGAGTGACGAGGAAGCCTGCCGCTGGGTCGCGCTGTCGGCATTGCGTGCACTGCAGGATGGCGCGAAGTCGCGGGGCGCGAATGCCGTGGTCGACATCGTCAGCTACTACAAGAAGAACGAGTTCCGCAGCGCCAGCAACTACGAGTGCCATGCGGGCACCTTCGTCGCCGGCGTCGCGCTGAAGGGCACCTACGCCCGGGTGCGTTGAGAGCGGATCATCATGGCGCTCCGCTTGTCAGCGGAGCGCCATGAACCATGAACAATCAGGGGGAACAAGCATGTACGGAAAGAAAATGATGGCCATTGCGCTGGTGTTGGCCAGCGGCGGTGCGCTGGCCGGCCCATTGCAGATGCAGCGGCCGGTGCCGCTGGCCGAAGACAACGATATTTCCCAGGCGGTGAAGCAGGAATGCGCATTGGGCGAACAGTTGGCGGACTTCATCAAGGAGTACGCGCAGGAGCCGGTCGAATTCACCGAGGGTGAGCCGGATACCTCCAACGGCCGCGTGCTGAAACTGGAAATCGTCGATGCGGTGAGCATGGGCAATGCGTTCATGGGGCACCAGAAGTCCACCCGCGTACGCGGCACGCTTTATCAGGACGGCGAGAAGGTGGCCTCGTTCAAGGCCCGTCGCAACTCGATGGGGGGTGCGTTTGCCGGCTTCAAGGGAAGCTGCTCGGTGCTCGGGCGCACGATCAAGGTCGTGGGTCAGGACATCGGGCAGTGGCTGCGTGCGCCGGTCGATGGCATGAATCTCGGCGACTGACGCTGCAGGCGCAGGTGTCGTCACCGCGGCCATTCACCTGCGTGTTTGGCTGACTGCCTGTTCAGGCACTGGCGATGCTTTCGCCAGTGCCTGATTTCCGACACAATTCCAAGCCTCTCCGGAATCGTTTCGGGTATGACCCGCGGGCATGCAAGCCTACGTTTACAAAAGCCAACGCAAGCAGGACACCTACGTCTACCTTGCCAAGCGCGATGATTTCGACGCGATCCCGTCCACGCTCGGTGCCACGCTGGCACCGTTCAGCTTCGTGCTGGAGGTCACGCTGACCCCGGAGCGGCGGCTGGCCCAGGCTGACGCCTCGCTGGTGCGTGCCAACCTGGCCGAGCGCGGCTTCCACCTGCAGTTGCCGCCGCAGCCACTGGCGCCGGTGAAGATCGCCCGCATCGACGGCCGCGATGACTGATCCGCTGCGTACCCGCGCCGCCGGCGCACTGGCCGCCGGCGCGCTGCTTGCCCTCGTCGCCGGGTTCGGTGGCGCGGCCGCCACCGTGTGCGGCCTGCTGGCGCAACCGGCGTTTGCCCTCGGCGTGTCGTGGTGGCGGCGCACGCGTGCCGCCACCGCGCCGGCCGCGTTGTTCAAGCATGAATTGCCGGCCCTGCTGGCGGTGTGGGCCGGCGGCGTGCTGCTGCTGGCGTTGCTGGTGTCGTGGCCGCTGCGGGCGCTGCGCGACAGCGGCAGCCTGCCGGCAGTGCTGGCAGTGAGCGTGGCGGTGAGCATCGCGGTGCTGGCGCTGTGGCGCAGCTGGCCGTTGTGGCAGGCGCTGGAGCGCGAGGGCGGCACGTTGCGCACGCAGGGGCAGGCGCTGTCGGCGCGCGGCATGGAAAGCTGGCACGGGCTGGGCGCGGCGCTGGCGTTGCTGGCGCTGTGCGCGGCGGTGTTCGTACCGGCCTGGCCGGGCCTGCTAGGCGCCGGCTGGCAGTGGCCGCTGGCGGTCGCCACCGCACTGCTGTCGCCGGTGCTGCATGGCGTGCTGCAACGGCTGCCCAGCGCGCCGCCGGCGCCGGTTGCCGAGGCGCCGGTGTTCGATCCTTTCGCCGAGCCGCTGGCCGAGCCGGCGCCGTTGGAGCCGCTGGCGCAGCACGAACTGCTGCCGCAGCTGTACGATGCTGCGCGCGGCGGCCGCGTCGATCGCGCGCTGCAGCTGCTGGAAGCCGGTGCCGACCCGCACGCGCTGCCGCCGGACGACTCGCGCGACCAACGCAGCTTGGCGGTGCTGGCCGCGGTGCTGCCGGACCTGCGCCTGCTGCGCGCGCTGATCGGCCGCGGCGTCGACGTGAACCTGGCCCACCGCGGCATGACCCCGCTGCTGGCGGCCACCCGCGACAGCTGGCACGGCCGCCCGGAAGCGGTGATGACCCTGCTGGCCAACGGCGCCGACCCGCGCGCCACCGACGCCGACGGCAACACCCCGCTGCACCACGCCGCGCGCAGTTCCGACCCCGGCGTGGCCGCGCTGCTGCGCGACGCCGCCGCGCAGATCGACGCGCTCAACCACGACGGCCACAGCCCGCTGGCGGTGGCCTGCCAGAGCGGCAACTGGCGGCTGGCCAAGTTCCTGCTCGAACGCGGCGCCAAGGTAGAGCCGGCCGATGGCGTGCCGGTGCTGGTGCCCGCCGCCGCCACCGAGGACGACGACCCGGCCGGCGTGCAACTGCTGCTCAAGCACAAGGCACGGCTGGACGCGCGCGACCGCCGCCGCCGCAGTGCGCTGCACGAGGCGGCGCTGGCCGGGCATGCCGAGATCGTCGAGGTCCTGCTCAACGCCGGCGCCAACATCGAACCGCGCGACGCCGCTGGCCGCACGCCGTGGCTGGACGCCGCCGCGCAGGCCCATGCCGGCGTGCTCGAACGCCTGCTGGCGCACAAGCCCGACATCAACGCCGTCGATGGCGAAGGCAACAACGCGCTGCTGCTGGCCTGCCGTGCCGAGCAGGTCGGCGCGACGCTGGTGCGCTGGCTGCTCGAGCTGGGCGTCGCCCGCGACGCGGCCGCCACCGACGGCCGCCGCGCCATCGACCATGCCGCCGCCGCCGGGCGCTGGAGCATCGTCGCGCTGCTCGACCCGGACTATCCGCTGCCGGTCGCGGTCAGCGACGCGCCGGCCAATGGCGAAAGCGATGGCGCTGCCACGCCGTCGCCATTGAGCGACCGCGCCCCGCTGGAGCTGCTGCGCGAAGCGCTGGCCTTCGGCAACATCGATGGCATGCGCTCGATGGCGCAGCTGTGCACGCCGGCCGAACTGGGCGGCCTGCTGCACGACCCCGAACTGGCGCTGCAACCGTGCGTGGTGGACTGGTTGCTGCAGCACGACATCGCACTGGAACAGCAGGATGCCTGCGGCGACACGCCGATGTTCGCGCTGCTGGCGCGCGGCGTGGATGCCATCCCGACCCTGCAGGTGCTGCTGCGGCATGGCGTGTCGCCGGCCGGCCGCGGCGGGCTCGGCCGCCTGCTCGCCGCCTGCGCACGCCACGACCACGGTTCGCGCAGTACCGAACAGTTCGCGCTGGAACTGCTGGAGCGCGGAGCCGACCCGTTCGGTGCTTCGCCGGCCGGCGACCCGCCGCTGGCGCTGGCCGTGCGCCTGGGCTGGCTGAAACTGCAGCAGGCGTTGCTGGCGCTGGGAGTGGACCGCGAAGCGCGCGACAGCCACGGCATGACCGCATTGCACCTGGCCACCGCATTGGCACGCGAGGCTTCGCTGAAACTGCTGGTAATGCAGGGCGCCTCGCCGGATGCGCGCGCCGCCGATGGCCAGACCCCGCTCGGCGTGGCCCTGTCCAGCGGCCGCCGCGACCTGGCCGACTGGCTGGACTGGCGCGGCTGGCCATTGCCGCTGCGCGCGCTGCGCGAGGCCGACGTGCCGGCCGCGGCGATGGCCGGCGACGCCGACGCGGTGCGCCGCCTGCTCGACCTCGGCCTGCCGGTGGACGCCACCGATGCGCAGGGCTGCACCGGCCTGCTGCGCGCGGCCGGCGGCGGCCATGCCGCGGCGGTGGACCTGCTGCTGGCGCGCGGCGCCGACCCGCAGCATGCCGCCGCCAGTGGCGCCACGCCGTTGTCGGCGGCGGTGAGCATGCGCCAGGGCGGCATCGTCACCGCGCTGCTCGATGCTGGCGCGCACATCGACCACCGCCTGCCCGGCGGCGTCACCGTGCTGATGCTGGCCGCCGCGCTGGGACTGCCGGACATCGTTGCCAAGCTGCTGACCGCCGGTGCCGACGTGCATGCCGGCGACGACCAGCACCTGGCGCCGCTGCATTGCGCCGCGCTGTACGGCTTCACCGCGCGCGAGCGTTCGCGCCTGCTGGCGCTGCTGGACACCCTGCTGCTGGCCGGCGCCGAACCCGACCAGCCCGCCGCCGGCACCGTCACCCCACTGCTGCTGTTGCTGGGCGCACGCGCCGAGCCCGGCACCGCCTGCGACGAACAAGTGGTGCTGGCCGCGGTCGAGCGCCTGCTCGACGAGGACGTGGCGCTGGACGTGCGCGACCCGCGTGGTTTCGGCCCGTTGCACCTGGCCGCATTGCACGGCCTGCCGCTGCTGGTGCAGAGCCTGCTGCGCGCCGGCGCCGATCCTGACGCCCGTGACAACCTCAACCGCAGCCCGCGCGAGATCGCGGTGATGCGCGGCTTCATCGACATCGCCGGTGCCTTCGAACCGGCGGTGCCGGGCGTGTCGTCGATGGCGCGTTTCCTGCGCGACCGCGGCTGAACGATGCAGGTGCGGGGCAGGTCTTTGCAGGAGCGAGGTGCAGGAGCGATGTAGGAGCGACGCAAGTCGCGATGAGGCCTTACCGGACAAAGCCCCCGGTCGCGACTTGCGTCGCTCCTACAAAGTGCATGGCTCTTCCCCCTTCGGGCACCTTGTCCCGTCGGGCGCAGGTGATAGTTGCCAAGGCAGTTGAACGAAAACCAAGGGGATAACGTCGAATGAACATCGACAAAGACATGCCGAGCCGAGCCGAGCCGAGCCGAGCCGAGCCGAGCCGAGCCGAGCCGAGCCTTTAGATTGCGTAACTGAAAAAAGTTCCGCGTTTCCGGAAAATATTTCCGAAGTTCCCGCTGCATCCCCCGACTTCCGCACCTTGCTGGCCCGGCAACTCGCCGAACTGGCCCCGGAGGTCGTAGCCGACGGCAAGCTGGATATTGAAAAGCTGCGCGAGTTGCTGGCCGACGATGTTGCCGAAGGCAACGAGCGCTTTGGCCTGTTCTGGCCGGGCAAGCAGCGCGCCTTGCGCGCCGCGCAGGCGCCCACCACCGCAACCCTGAAACCGGACGTGGCCCGCTCCAGGGAGTGGGATACCACGCAGAACGTGTTCATCGAGGGCGACAACCTCGAGGTGCTCAAAATCCTGCAACGGCATTACCACAACAGGATCAAGCTGATCTACATCGACCCGCCATACAACACCGGCAAGGATTTCGTCTACCCGGACAATTACCGGGAAGGGCTGGACACCTACCTGGAGTGGACGCGGCAGGTGAACGAGGGCGGCGGCAAGGTTTCCAGCAACCCGGAAACGGCAGGGCGCTACCACTCCAACTGGCTGAACATGATGTACCCGCGTTTGAAGCTCGCGAGGAATCTGCTTGCCGATGATGGCGTGATCTTCATCTCGATTGATGACAGTGAGCAGGACAATCTGAAGAAATTGTGCAATGAAATTTTCGGAGAAGGAAACTTCATGGCATGCGTCTCTTGGCAGAAGACGTACAGCCCCGCGAACGACAAGCAGGGTATTGATGCCATGCATGACTACGTTCTCGTGTATGCAAAAAGCGGCATATCAAGGGTGAACTTGCTGCCGCGAACCACCAAGCAGGATGAAGCCTACAAAAATCCCGACAATGACCCCCGAGGCGTGTGGAAGGCAGTCGATGCAACGAGGGCAGAGCATCGTGACTATGCGTTCTATCCAATCACAACGCCCAGCGGGAAAGAGGTATGGCCAGCACGAGGGCGTAGTTGGGTATTTACAAGGGATGAGCTTCCCTCGCTTCTGGCAGAGGGCCGGCTCTGGTTTGGGAAGGATGGAGGCAGTAAGCCATCAAAGAAACTGTTTCTCACGGATGTCAAGCAAGGTGTTGTCCCAACAACGTGGTGGACGCATGAGGATGCAGGGCATAACGATGAAGCAAAAAAGGAACTGAAGGGTTTGTTTCCAGCAAGGCTTCCGTTCGATACGCCGAAGCCAACAAGGCTGATTCGCCGAATCATGCAGATTGCCACCACAACCGGTGACAATGGTGTCGTCCTCGACTTCTTCGCCGGCAGCTCCACCACCGCCCATGCGGTGATGCAACTCAACGCCGAGGACGGCGGCAACCGTCGCTTCATCATGGTGCAGTTACCCGAGCCGACGCCGGAGGATTCCGAAGCGCGCAAGGCCGGTTTTGCGACCATCGCCGACATATCGCGCAAGCGCATCGAGCTGGCCGGCGAGAAGATCAGGGCCGAAGCGGTGGGCAAGGTCGTGGACGTCGGCTTCCGTGCCTACACCCTGGCCGACACCAACTTCAGCAAGTGGCGCGTGAGCAGCGACATCGCCCCGGACAAGCTGGGCCAGCACCTGCTCGACCTGCGTGACAGCGCCAACGCTGACGCCAGCGCCGACGACCTGCTGACCGAGTTGCTGCTGAAACTCGGCCATTCGTTGAGCGAGCGCATCGCCACGCAGTCCATTGCCGGGCTGGAGGTACGCGTCATTGCCGATGACGGTGGCAAGCCGTGTTTGCTGGCGTATCTGGATGAACGCGCCAAGCCGACGTTGGAGCAGTTGCGGGCGTTGGTGGACGCCGCACCCGCGCGGTTGATCGTGCTGGAAGACGTTTTCCGTGGCGACGACGTGTTGAAGACCAACCTGTCCCAATACGCCCGCAGCAAGGAGGTGGAGCTGTGGACGGCGTGAGTTCAGCGCGAAAAGTGACCGGGCAGGTCCATGCCGTCATGCAGCAGCCGCAGTACGTCGATGGTGTTGTCACCGCTGATGCGGAACACGATCAAATGGCGGCCCTTGCGGCCTTCACGCGCGACGTGCAACACGAAAATGCCGGGGCCGAGGTCGGCGCGCGGTCTGACGCCGGTGGCGGTGGGCCCGGCCTTCAAGGCCGCCAGCGCCAGCAGAAGGGTTTGCTTGTAGATACGTGTCTGCGCCGGGCCGAAGCGTTCCGCCGTCCAGCGGATGATGCCGGCATAGTCGCGCATGGCATCTCCGGTTTGCCGCACCTTCCATATGGCGCTCATGCCTCGGCGTTTCGCCCGGTTTCCACTTCGCCAATGATGCGTTCGGCTTCCTCGTCGAGGTGTTGGATGTACGCATCCATGCTCTCAAACGAGGTGTATCGCCCGGCCTCGATGGAGTCGATGCCGGTCTGCACGGCGGCACGCAGGTTTTCCAGGCGGATGGCGTATTCGGTGCGGCGTTCCTCCACCAGCCGCAGGCCTTCGCGCAGGACTTCGCTGGCGTTCTGGTATTCCCCGCCTTCGACCAGTTGCTCGATGAAGGCCGCCTGGTGGTTGGTGATGACGACGTTGCGGGTAGGCATGGCCGTGACTCCGGTTCGATATTGGCAGATTATGCCATTTCGCCCGTGCCCGCACCGGGCCATCGCGCCGGCTTGGCGGAGGGGTGCGGCATGAGCGCTGCCAATTTCCAGTTCGACCCGCGCCAGCAATACCAGTTGGACGCCATTGCCGCCGTGGTCGATCTGTTCGACGGCCAGCCCGGCGATGCCGAACAACTGGCCGCCAGCCTGCGTGGGGCGGTGGCTCTGCCGGGAACCGTCCAGGGTCAGCTACCGGTGGACACCGCGCAGGAAGTCGGGGCCATCGGCAACAACCTGTTGCTGGACGAAACGGCCATTCTTGCCAACCTGCAAGCGGTGCAGGATCGCAACGGCCTGGAAGTGCGCGATGCGTTGGCCGAGGGCAAGCTCGATTTCGACATCGAGATGGAAACCGGTACCGGCAAGACCTATGTCTATCTGCGCACCATCTTCGAGTTGGCGCAGCGGTACGGTTTCGGCAAGTTCATCATCCTCGTGCCCAGCGTGGCCATCCGCGAGGGCGTGAACACCAGCATCCGGCTGATGCGCGAGCACTTCCGCACGCTGTACCCGTCGCAACCTTTCGATGCCGGCATCTACAGCGGCGAGCGTGCCGAGGACGTGCAGGCCTTCGCCACCGCCACCACGGTACAGATACTGGTGATGACCATCGACGCGATCCGCGGCGACAAGAACACCCGCATCATCCACCAGCACCGCGACAAGCTGAACGGCCTGCGTCCGCTGGACTACCTGAAGGCCACCCGGCCCATCGTCATCATGGACGAGCCGCAGAACATGGAGTCGTTGCTGTCGCAATCGGCCATCGGCGAACTCGATCCGGCGTTCACCCTGCGTTATTCGGCCACCCACAAGCAGCAGCGCAACCTCGTCTATCGGCTTGATCCGGTGGACGCGCACGAGTTGGGGCTGGTGAAGCAGATCGTCGTGGCCGAGGTGATGCAGCAAGGCGCCGACGCAGCGCCCTACATCAAGCTGCTGGAAGTGAAGCACGCTCGCGCGTGGACGGCAAAGCTGGAGCTGGCCTGCCGCAACTCCGATGGCAAGTTGGTGCGCAAGCCAAAAACAATCCGGCTGCATGAAGACATGGCGGACAAAACCGGCAACCCGGCCTACGCAGGTTGGCGCATCAACGAAATGCGCCTTGCCAGTGGCGGCGAACCGGGCAGCATCGAACTGGTGAACCACGGCCTGCTGCACGAAGGCGAGGCGATGGGGGGTGCAAGCGATGTCATTTTCAAGGAAATGATCCGCGAAACCGTGCGCGAACATCTGCGCAAGGAGGCGATGCTGCGCGAGAAGGGCATCAAGGTATTGAGCCTGTTCTTCGTGGACACGGTGGCGAGATTCCTCGGCGGTGGCGCGAGCAACGACGATGCCAATGGCGATTTCGTGCGCTGGTTCGACGAGGTGTTCATCGAGGAGCGCGGCAAGGAAGAGCGCTATGCGGACTTGCTGCCGCAGGAACCGCGCGAGTTGCGCCGTGCCTATTTCTCGCAACTGAAAGCCAAGGGAAAGACGAGTTTCGTGGACTCATCCGGCGCAACCGCCAAGGATGACGACGCCTACGAACTGATCATGCGCGACAAGCAGCGGCTGCTGGATGGCGACGAGCCGGTGCGCTTCATCTTCAGTCACTCGGCGCTGCGCGAGGGTTGGGACAACCCCAACGTGTTCCAGATTTGCACCCTGCGTGAAATGGGCGCCGATACCGAGCGCCGGCAAACGCTGGGGCGCGGGCTGCGCCTGCCGGTGGCGAAAACCGCACGCGGTTACGAGCGCATCGCCGACCGTGGCATTGCCACATTGACGGTGGTGGCCAACGAGTCGTACACGGCCTTTGCCCGCAACCTGCAGAACGAATACAAGGCGGCAGGCGTTGCCATCGGACGCGTGCGGCCCAACGAGTTCGCCAGATTGGCCCGCAGGGACGAGCAGGGCCGGCTAACGGACCAGTCCTGCGGCTATCAATGGTCGCTGGGCGTCTATCAACAACTGGAAAAACAGGGCTTCATCAAGAGTGGCGAACCGACGCCGGCATTCCAGCCGGACAAGGAAGGATTCCGGCTGCATCTGCCGGAGGCCTTGCAGCCTTGGGAGGCTGACATCATTGCCCTGCTGCGCCGCGTGAACATCAACCAGTACGTCAAGCAGAAGAGCCGGCGGGTGGCGCGCAAATTCAACAAGGCGCTGTATGCCTCGCCGGAATTCGTGGCGTTCTGGGAGACGATCAGCCAGAAAACCACGTACCGGGTGGCGTTCGATGGTGAGCAACTGGTGGGCAATGCCGTGGCCGCCATCGGCAAGGCACCGGCCGTTATGCCGCTGCATATCGAAATCACCCACGCCGGGGTGACGGTAACGCGCGGCGGCACGGAAGGCCGCACCCGTGGAACCCGCAGCGCCGGCATGCAGGGTAGCCACCCTTTGCCGGACATCATCGGCGAATTGCAGCAGGCCACCTCGCTGACGCGGCACACGCTGGCGCGCATTCTGGTCGAGAGTGGAAAGCTGGATCAGTTCATCGGCAACCCCAACGACTTCATCGCGATGGTGCGTGGCTGCATTCGCAGTGAACTGGCCAAGGTGGTGATGGCCGGTATCCAGTACGAAAAGATTGGCGGCTCTCTGTATGAACTGCGCGAGTTGCAGGCCGATGGCGAAGATGAGAAGGAACGTTTCGTCGAGCAGATGGTGAAAATCCATAACTGGCAGGAAAAGACCGACTTCGATCACGTCGTCTATGACTCCGATGTCGAATGCAGCTTTGCGCAGAGACTGGACAGCGATACGCACATCAAGTTGTTCATGAAGCTGCCGCCACGCTTCAAGGTGCCCACGCCGGTGGGGCCGTACAACCCGGACTGGGCCATCATCAAGCACGTGGATGGTCAGCCGCGCATCTACATGGTTCGGGAAACCAAGGGCAATGGTGAGCTGAGGCCCTCGGAGCAGGCGAAGATCGATGCGGCGACCAAGCATTTCGGCGTCATCGGCGTGGTCGATTACGGCAAATCCACACCGGCAAGCTGGAATCTGTGAGGGACGATTTTTCTCATCCGAGCCAGGTGATGGTGGGTACCGAGCGTTGATCGGCACGGCTCCCTTGCCTTCAATCCTCTTGTCGCCCGGCCAACGGTCGGGCGCTACCGTGCTGGTTGCGGGTCACTCACCACTCGCCGCCGGCTTTTCCACCGCCACCTCGCTGTCGCCGACGTCGGCTTCGAACAGGTGCATCAGGTCGGCGCGGGCGTCGCGCGAGGTCTGGATCACCGCCGCCTCGTCGTCGTAGACCAGGTGCTGGGCCTTGAGCAGCTTCTCGTCGTGCTCGCGGAAGCGGCGCACGTGCTCGCGCGCGGTGTTTTCGGGAATGCCCAGCGAGGTCAGCACGCGCTCGCTGATTTCCAGGCTGGAGCCGAACACCTCGCGGAACGGTTCGGCCGACATGTCCATCAGCTTCCACGCGTGCTGGCGGTTGCGGGCGCGCGCCAGCACCCGCGCCTGCGGGTACAGCCGGCGTACCAGCCGCACCGCGCGCAGGTTGGTGTCCGGGTCGTCCATCGCCATCACGAACACGCGGATCTGCTCGCCGCCGGCGGCGCGCAGCACTTCCGGGCGCGAAGGGTCGCCGTAGTAAAGGTGGTTGCCGAAGCGGCGCAGGTCCTCGACCGTACCCGGGTCCGATTCCAGCGCCACGAACGGGATGCGCTGCGCGGTCAGCAGCCGCGCCACGATCTGGCCGAAGCGGCCCATGCCGGCGATCAGCACCTGCGGGTGCCGTGCCTGCGCCTCGCGCATGTCGTCCGCCGCGGGCGCGGGCGCCACGCCCGGTGCCCGCGACTTCAGCAGGTGCTTGAGGCCGATCATCAGCAGCGGCGTCAGTGCCATCGACAGGCCGACGATGGCCACCAGCCGATCGTGGTCGGCATGGTTCAGCAGCTTGACCCGCTCGGCCTCGTTGAACACCACGAAGGCGAATTCGCCGCCCAGCCACAGCACGCTGCCCAGCATCAACGCGCTGCGCAGCGGCAGCCGCGCGGCCAGCCCGACCAGCAGCAGGATGCCGAACTTGACCAGCAGCAGCGCGGCCACGCCGATGGCAATCAACGCCGGCTCGGCGGCCACGCGGTCCAGGTCGATGCCCATGCCCACGGCGATGAAGAACAGGCCCAGCAGCAGGCCCTTGAACGGCTCGATCTGCGCTTCGATCTCGTGGCGGAATTCCGAGTCGGCCAGCAGCACGCCGGCCAGGAACGCGCCGAGGCTGGCGCTGAGCCCGGCCGTCTGCATCAGCCATGCCGTGCCCAGCACCACCAGCAGCGCGCTGGCGGTGAACACCTCGGGCATGCGCGTGCGCGCCACGCTGCGGAACAGGTAGCGCAGCACCGGCCGCCCGAGCAGGATCACCAGCGCCAGCGCGCCCAGCGCGGCGGCGGCGTTCTGCCAGGTCAGGGTGGCGTTGCGGATGCCGCCCAGCAGCGGGATGGCGGCCAGCAGCGGGATCGCCGCCAGGTCCTGGAACAGCAGGATGGCGAAGCCGAAGCGGCCGTGGTCGCTGTTCAGCGCCTTGTGCTCGGACAGCAGCTGCAGCCCCACCGCGGTGGAGGACAGCGCCAGCGCGGTGCCGACCACCAGCGCGCTCTTCCAGTGGAAGTGGTACAGCAGCAACAGCCCGCCCAATGCGGCGGCGCTGAGCAGTACCTGCGTGCTGCCGCCGCCGAACACCGGGCGCCGCATCACCATCAGCCGCGACGGCGACAGTTCCAGCCCGATCAGGAACAGCAGCATCACCACGCCGATCTCGGCGGCATTGAGGATGCGCTCGGCGTCCTGCACGAAGCCCAGCACGTGCGGCCCCAGCGCCACGCCGGCGGCCAGGTAGCCGAGTACCGCGCCCAGCCCGAAACGCTTGAATACCGGCACGGCGATCACCGCCGCCAGCAGCAGTACCAGGGCCAGCTCCAGACCGCCGCCATGCATCGGGTTCGTGCTCTCGAAAGGGAGGGAAGGGCGCCGCGCACCGCCGCACGGAGGGCGGTGGCGGATGCGGTTGTCGATGGGTGAAAGATTACCGCGCGGGCACCGGCATTGGAAAATCCACGCGGCGTTGCTTGACCCTCCGCCATGCCTGCCCGCAGACTCGCGCCGCTGCGCGGTGGACACCGCGCGGCATTCCTTCGGAGCCCACCCATGCCCAGCGACAGTAGCAGTCGATCTCGTTCGACGCCGGTGACGGCAACCGCCTGAGTGGGCCGGTTCGCCGCCACGGGCGTTGCGGTCGCACCCCCGTAAAGGCGAATCACGATGAACCAGAAGCAACTCCTGCGCCGCATGGCGGACGCCGCCACGCTGAGCGCCCCGCTGGCGGATTTCAACACCGCCGACGCGGTGGTGTACCTCAACCACCTCGAATCGGCGCAGGCCGCCGACACCCTGGCCGCGCTGCCGCTGCCGCGCGCGGTCAAGCTGCTGGAGGCGCCCGAGCTGCAGCGCGCCGGCGAACTGGTCGCCGTGTTGCCGCCGGCCCGCGCCGCCGCGTTGCTGGGGCTGATGGCCGATGACCGCGCCACCGACATCGTCCACGAGCTGGACGAGGACGAGCGCGCGCGGCTGATCCCGCTGCTCGACCCGCAGGCGCGGCAGTCGATCCAGCTGCTGCTCGGCTACCCGGCCAACACCGCCGGCGCGCTGATGACCACCGAGTTCGTCAGCGTGCCCGCCGACTGGACCGTGGCCCGGACCCTGCAGCACATCCGCGAGGTCGAGCGCACCCGCGAGACGGTGTACGCCATCTACGTGCTGGACCCGCACGACCAGCAGCTGCGGCAGGTGGTGACGATGCGCCGGCTGATCACCGGCGCGCCGGACGATTCCATCCTCGCCGTGGCCCAGGTCAACCCGCCGGTCACGGTCGGCCCGCTGCTGGACCAGGAGGAGGTGGCGCAGCTGATCCGCCGCCACGACCTGCTGGCGATCCCGGTGGTGGATGCGCAGCAGCGCATGCTCGGCATCGTCACCGTGGACGACATCCTCGACGCGCTGATCGACGAATCCACCGAGGACGTGCACAAGTTCGGCGGCGTCGAGGCGCTGGACCGGCCGTACATGCAGATCGGCTTTTTCGACATGATCCGGAAGCGCGCCGGCTGGCTGAGCGTGCTGTTCCTCGGCGAGATGCTCACCGCCAGCGCCATGCAGCACTACGAGGACGAACTGGCGCGCGCGGTGGTGCTGACCCTGTTCATCCCGCTGATCATGAGTTCGGGCGGCAACTCCGGCTCGCAGGCGACCTCGCTGCTGATCCGCTCGCTGGCCCTGCACGAGCTGCGCCTGCGCGACTGGTGGAGGGTGGCGCTGCGCGAGCTGCCCACCGGCGTGGTGCTGGGCGGCATCCTCGGCCTGCTGGCAGTGGTGCGCATCAGCGTCTGGCAACTGGCCGGGCTGCACGACTACGGCGAGCACTGGCAGTTGCTGGCGGTGACCATCGGCGCGGCGCTGGTGGGCATCGTCACCTTCGGCTCGCTGTCCGGCTCGATGCTGCCGTTCGTGCTCAAGCGGCTGGGATTCGACCCGGCCAGCGCCTCGGCGCCGTTCGTGGCCACGCTGGTGGACGTGACCGGGCTGGTCATCTATTTCAGCATCGCCGCGATGATCCTGGGCGGGACACTGCTGTAGCGGTGGTGGTGGCCGGCAGCCTCCATTCCTGCACCTGGTTGGCGTCGAGTCCCGGTTGTCGGCAAATACCTCCTCCCTGCAGGTTCTCCTGCGTGGCACCTGCAGGCCGCCTGCTCGCACGCTTGTTCCCGGGACAGGCCCGCGAGGCCACGTAGTCCTTCAGGTAAAGATTGATCAGGCGCTGGTACGGAGCGCCGGAATCGTTGTCGATTTCCGGCGGGCTCATTCGTCGGATATACAGAGGCCGATCAGGCTGGCCAGGGTGGCCATCCGTCCGCCTCATTACAACAACGAGGATCGTTCATGACCACGGATGCAAAAGCTAAGGGGCCGGCTTCGTACTTCCCGTCCATCGAGAAGAACTACGGGAAGCCGGTGGCGCATTGGTTCAAGGTCCTTGATTCCGTCCGGGACAGGAAACATCTGGAACAGGTGGCTTTCCTCAAGACCGAGCACGGGATGGGCCACGGTCACGCCAATGCGCTTGTCGCCCATCACAAGGCCCGGCAGGGGAGCTGACGATTCATTCAATCCGGTGCCGCTTTGCGGCACGGCTTGGCCCGGGTGTCCGGCAGGGAAGCCTGCGGCCATCGCTTCTGCGCTTGATCACGCTCATGCCATGCCGGTCCGCACGCGTGTACCTTTGACCGCGTTCCCGCCGCCGGCCCCGTGATGAGCATCTACCACCTGCAGACCGTGTTCCGCCCCCGTTCCGTGGCCGTGGTCGGCGGCAGCCCGCGCGAGCGTTCGGCCGGGCGCGCGGTGGTGCGCAACCTGCGCGCGGGCGGTTTCGCCGGGCAGGTCGGCTGGGTCAACCCGCGCCATGCCGAGATCGACGGCATGCGCACGGTCAAGCGGCTCCGCGACCTGCCGTGGGTGCCGGACCTGGTGGTCATCACCACCCCGGCGGCGATGGTGCCGCAGGTGGTGGCCGCGGCCGCCGAGTTGGGCGTGGCCGGCGCCATCATCCTTACCGCCGGGCTGGGCCACGGCCCCGGCTCGCTGGCCGCGCAGGTGGAAGCGGCGGCGCGGCCCCGCGGCATGCGCGTGCTCGGCCCGCACTGCCTGGGCGTCATCGCGCCGCACGCGCGGCTCAACGCGTCGATCGCCGCGCACACGCCGCAGGCCGGCGACCTGGCGCTGATCTCCGAATCCAGCGCGATTGCCGCTGCGCTGGTGGAATGGGGCGTGGCGCGCTCGATCGGCTTTTCCGCGGTGGTGTCGCTGGGCGACGCGCTGGACGTGGATTTCGGCGACCTGCTCGACTACTTCGCCAGCGACTACCGCACCCGCGCGATCCTGCTCTACGTCGACCAGATCAGCGATGCGCGCAAGTTCATGTCCGCCGCGCGCGCCGCCGCGCGCGCCAAGCCGGTGGTGGTGGTCAAGTCCGGGCGCCAGCCGCGCGCGGCCGCGGCCGGCGCCGATTCGCACGCGCAGGCGCTGGCCGCGCCGGACGCGGTGTACGGCGCGGCCTTCAACCGCGCCGGCCTGCTGCGGGTGAACGCGCTGGACGAACTGTTCACCGCCGCCGAGACGTTGGGCCGGCTCGGCACCTTCCCCGGCCAACGGCTGGCCATCCTCAGCAACGGCGGCGGCGTCGGCCGGCTGGCGGTGGACCAGTTGCAGGCACTGGGCGGCACGCTGGCGGGCTTGTCGCCGGCCACCGTCGAACGGCTGGACGCGGCATTGCCGCAGGGCTGGTCGCGCGACAACCCGGTGGACATCGTGGTCGACGCCGACGGCGAGCGCTACGCCGCGGCGGTGGAGGCGCTGCTGGCCGACGAGGCCAACGACGCGCTGCTGGTGGTCAACGTGCCGACCGCGTTCACCTCCTCGGCCGACGCGGCGCAGGCGCTGACCCGCAGCCTCGGTCAGCGCCCGCGGCAACTGCGCGACAAGCCGGTGTTCGCGGTCTGGCTGGGCAACGACGAGCAGGCCACCGCGACGCTGAACACCGCGCGGGTGCCGACCTATCCCAGCGAGGCCGAGGCGGTGCGCGGCTTCCAGCACCTGGTGCGCTACCGCAAGGCGCAGGCGGCGCTGATGGAGACGCCGCCGAGCCTGCCGGCCGATTTCAGCGTCGATGCTGCCCGCGCCCGCGCGCTGGTGGAGGCGGCGCTGCGCAACGACCAGCAGTGGCTGGACCCGATGGCCACCCAGCAGCTGTTGCAGGCCTACGGCATCCCGTCGCTGGAGGTGATGGTCGCGCGCGACGCGCGCGAGGCGATGGAACTGGCGCAGCCGCTGCTGGAGCAGGGCGCCAGCGTCGCGGTGAAGGTGTTCTCGCCGGACATCCCGCACAAGTCCGCGGTCGACGGCGTGCGCCTGAACCTGGGCACCCTGCAGGCGGTACGGGTGGCGGCGGACGCGATCCTGCGGCGCGCGGCCGAGCTGCGCCCGGATGCGCGCATCGAGGGCGTGCTGGTGCAGCCGATGATGGTGCGGCCGAAGGCCCGCGAACTGATTGCCGGCATCGCCGATGACCCGGTGTTCGGCCCGGTGCTGGTGTTCGGCCGCGGCGGCACCGCGGTGGAGGTGATCGACGACAAGACCCTGGCGCTGCCGCCGCTGGACCTGCGCCTGGCGCACGAAGTGATAGGTCGCACCCGGGTGGCGCGCATCCTCAAGACCTACGGAGACGTACCGGCTGCCGACGAACGCGCGGTGGCGCTGGTGCTGGTCAAGCTGGCACAGCTGGCCGCGGACATACCCGAGATCCGCACGCTGGACCTCAACCCGCTGCTGGCCGACCGCAACGGCGTCGTCGCGCTGGACGCGCGCATCGCCATCGCCCCGGTGCGGCGCCTGCACAAGGGCCGCGGCCACCCGCGCTTCGCGATCTTCCCGTACCCCACCGAGTGGGAGCGCAGCATCGAACTGGCCGACGGCGGCAGCGCCTTCATCCGCCCGGTACGGCCGGAGGACGACGCGCTGTTCCGCGCGTTCTTCGCCCGCGTCAGCGACGACGACCTGCGCCTGCGCTTCTTCCAGTCGGTCAGGCATTTCAGCCACGAGTTCATCGCCCGCCTGACCCAGCTCGACTACGCGCGCTCGATCGCGCTGGTGGCGATCGACCCGGCCAACGGCGAGATGCTCGGCGCGGTGCGCCTGCACGCCGACGCCGACTACGACCGCGGCGAGTACGGCATCCTGATCCGCTCCGACCTCAAGGGCCAGGGCATCGGCTGGAAGCTGATGCAGATCATGATCGAATACGCCGGCTGGCAGGGCCTGAACGTGGTCGAGGGCCAGGTGCTGCGCGAGAACAGCACCATGCTGGCGATGTGCCGCACGCTGGGCTTCAAGGTCAAGGCCGACCCGGACGACCCGGCGATCATGAACGTGACCCTGCCGGTGTGTGCCGTGGCAACCGCTGCCGACTGACGCCCGCCGGCGCGACAATGGCGGCATGGAAACCGCCGCCGCCGGGAACGTGCCCGGAAAGATCCCGCTGCTGTTGCTGCCCGGCCTGCTCAACGATGCTGAGCTGTGGCGCGCACAGGTCGCCGACCTGTCCGACATCGCTGACTGCACGGTCGGCGACCTGACCCGCGGCGACAGCATGCAGGTGGTGGCCGAGGACGTTCTGGCTCAGGCGCCGCCGCACTTCGCGTTGGCCGGTTTCTCGCTGGGCGGCTTCGTCGCCCAGCAGATCCTGCGCATCGCCCCGCGGCGCGTGCGGCGGCTGGCGCTGATCGGCACCTCGATCCACGCCGATTCGCCAGAGCGTGCCGCGCAGCGCCGCGCGCAGCAGGCCGGCGTGCGCCGCTTGCCCGGAACCTTCCACGGCTTCGGCGACAGGCTGATGCGCAACTACATCGACGCCTCGCGCCTGCACGACCATGCGCTGGTGCAACGCGTGCGGGCGATGACCACGCGGCTGGGTGCGGAGGTGTTCCTGCGGCAGAGCGCGCTGGAGCGCGTGGACGGCCACGACGTGCTGGCCGGCTACCGCGATCCGCTGCTGATCGTGTGCGGCGCCAATGACCGCATCACGCCGCCGCCGATCAGCGCGGAAATGCATGCGCTGGTGCCGCACTCGCGGTTATTGGTATTGCCCAATTGCGGGCATCTGGCGCCGATGGAACAACCGGATGAAGTCAGCGCCGCGCTGCGAACCTGGCTGCAGGCCGCCCCCCCGTAGCGGCGGGGCTTGCCCCGCCGGGGCCTCCCCGGCACGCACTCACACGGCCAGCCCCGTGCCTGCCCGTCAGCCCCCGGCGCTGGCCGCATCCAGTTGCGCGACGTCCTGTGCCGACAGCTGCAGCCTTGCCGCGGCCAGCACGTCGTGCAGCTGCTCCACGCTGGTGGCGCTGACGATCGGCGCGGTGATCCCGGGCCGTGCGACCAGCCACGCCAGCGCCACCTGCGCCGGCGTCGCCTTGTGCCCGGCGGCCACGTCGTCGAGTGCGGCGAGGATGCCCAGCCCGCGCGGGTTGAGGTACTGCGCGACCACCCTGGCGCCGCGCGCGCCGCTCTTGCCGGCGTCGTCCGCGCTGCGGTACTTGCCGCTGAGGAAGCCGCTGGCCAGCGCGTAGTAGCTGATCACGCCCAGCTCCTGCTCGCGCGCCAGCGGCTCCAGCTCGGCCTCGTAGCCGGCGCGGTCGCACAGGTTGTATTCCGGCTGCAGCGTTTCGTAGCGCGGCAGGTGGTAGTCGGCCGAGACCTTCAGCGCGTCGCGCAGGCGCGTGGCGCTGTAGTTGGAGGCGCCGATCGCGCGCACCTTGCCGGCCTCGATCAGCCGCGCGAACGCGCCCAGGGTTTCCTCCAGCGGCACCGATTCGTCGTCCTCGTGCGCCTGGTACAGGTCGACCACGTCGGTCTGCAGGCGGCGCAGCGAATCGTCGATGGCGGCGTTGATGTTGTCGGCCGACAGCCCGGGGCGCTCGGCCCACTTGGCCACCTTGGTGGCGACCACCACCTTGTCGCGCTTGCCGCCGCGCTTGAGCCAGCGGCCGATGATGGCTTCCGATTCGCCGCCCCGGTTGCCCGGCACCCAGGCCGGGTACACGTCGGCGGTGTCCACCAGGTTGAAGCCGGCCTCGACGAAGGCATCGAGCAGGGTGAAGGCGGTCTTCTCGTCCACGCTCCAGCCGAAGACGTTGCCGCCGAACGCGATGGGAGCGACCTGCAGGCCGGAATGGCCAAGTTCGCGGGACCGTGTCATGCGCACCTCCTTGCCGGATCGAGCGTTACAGCATAGTGGGCATGCCCGCCGACGCGGTTATGGAAGCATTAAGAGTGCGCATTGGCAGCGCGCGAAGCCCTTGCCGACGCATGCTAGGCTCCGGTTTTCCCTGCCGGATGCCGTGCCATGAAGACGCCCGTTTCGCTGCTCGCCACCTGCCTGTTGCTGGCCACGCTGCCGGCCGCCGCGCAGGAACACGAGCACCACGACCACGCCACCATGCATGCCGGGCACCAGGCTTCCATGCCGTTGCAGGACGTGCTGGCCGGCGAATGGCGCAGCGACGCCAACCGTGCCCGCGACGCATACCGGCACCCGCTGCAGACGCTGGAATTCTTCGGGGTGCAGCCGCAGCAGACGGTGGTGGAGATCACCCCCGGCGCGGGCTGGTATGCGGAAATCCTCGCGCCCTGGCTGCGCGAGGGCGGCAACTACGTGGCGGCGGTGGTGGACCCGGCCGCGCTGCCGGCCGGCGGCGGCCGCGACTACCAGCAGCGCAGCCGCGACGGGCTGGAAAAGAAGTTCGCCGAAGCGCCGGCGCAGTTCGACCGCGCCAGCATCGTCGCCTACGACCCCGTTGCCCCGGTGCTCGGCGCGCCGGGCTCGGCCGACGTGGTGCTGACCTTCCGCAACGTGCACAACTGGCGCGCCAGCGGCCAGGCCGAAGGCATGTTCCGCGCCTTCTTCGACGTGCTCAAGCCCGGCGGCACGCTGGGCGTGGTCGAGCACCGCGCCAAGGCCGACGTGCCGACCGACGACAAGAGCGGCTACGTCGGCCAGGCGCAGGTGATCGCGATGGCCGAGGCGGCCGGCTTCAAGCTGCAGGGCAGCAGCGAAATCAACGCCAACCCGCGCGACACCAAGGACCACCCCAACGGCGTGTGGACGCTGCCGCCGTCCAACAACCACGACGCCGCCGATGATGCGAAATACAAGGCCATCGGCGAGAGCGACCGGATGACGCTGCGTTTCGTGAAGCCGTGAAAAGCAAGGACCGGGGAACGGGGAACAGGGAATGGCGGTTGGCCGCGGGCTTTGACGCTCGGCGTGCCAATCCGGTTCCGTTGTGACAAGGCGTTTTTCCCGGTTCCCCCGTTCCCATGCTCGTAGCCTTCAACAAACCCTTCAACGTGCTGTGCCAGTTCACCGACCGCAGCCAGCCGCCGCGGGCGACGCTGGCCGGCTTCGGCCTGCCCAAGGGCGTGTATGCGGCCGGGCGGCTGGACCATGACAGCGAAGGCCTGTTGCTGCTTACCGACGATGGCGGCCTCGCCCACCGCCTGACCGACCCGCGGCACAAGCAGGACAAGACCTATTGGGTGCAGGTGGAAGGCGTGCCGACGCCGGAAAAACTGCAGGCGCTGCGCGATGGCGTGGTGCTCAACGACGGGCCGACCCTGCCGGCGCGCGTGCAATTGCTGGAGACACCGCCAGCGCTGTGGCCGCGTGACCCACCGGTGCGCTTCCGCAAGACCGTGCCGGACGCATGGCTGGCCATCACCCTGCGCGAGGGCCGCAACCGCCAGGTGCGGCGCATGACCGCGGCGGTGGGCCTGCCGACGCTGCGGCTGGTGCGCGTTTCGATGGGGCCGCATTCACTCGGGGAACTGCTGCCGGGGCAGTGGCGGATGGTCGAAAACCAGCACGGTTGATCCGCGGCAGCGCAGCCAGGTGCACTCCTGCAGGAGTCGGCGATCAGGTGTCGCTGCCGATGTCGCTGGTTTCGTCGAGCACCGTGCTGGATTCGCGGCGGCGCTCGGCGATCTGCCGCGAGCGGGCTTCCAGCGCGGCGTTGTCGCGCCTGTTGCGGCGATAGACTGCGTAGCCGATCAGGCCCAGCCCGACGGCGGCCACCGCGATGGTGGCCGCTGGGTTGCGCCGCGCGACCCGGCCCACGGCACGGCCGCCGGTCTTCATCGCGCCGATGGCGGCGCCGGCCTTGAGCCAGTCGGCGGCGTTGGAACCGCCACTCTTCAGGCTGTTGCCGGCGTGGCTGGCCAATTCGATCGCCCGCTCCAGGGCCGGGCCGGTGATGTCGCTGAACTTGCTCATGGGGAAGTCCTCGAAGGTCCGCGGGGGAGACGCCCAGTGTCGGGGCTGGGGCGTGCAGGAAATGTTAGCCGGGATCGCGGGGGCACACCTGCCGCGTGGCGGGGTACCACCAATGGAACTTCATCCGCAGGTCGGGGCTACGCCCCCGACGCCCTGCACCTGTCGGGGACGTAGCCCCGACCTGCGGTTTCACGTCCCGCGCGGTTTTGCACGGTGGGTTGCGGTAGCGCTCCACGGATCATCCGGCCAGGGGTGTCGGGGATACCGCCCCTTCATCTCCTTTTTCACCTCGGCATAGGTGTTCTGCCAGAAGTTGCGCAGGTCGGCGGTGACCTGCAGCGGCTTGCCGCCGGGCGAGAGCAGGTGCAGCAGCAGCGGCACGCGGCCGTCGGCGATGCGCGGGGTGTCGGCCAACCCGAACAGTTCCTGCAGCTTGACCGCCAGCACCGGTGGCCGCGGCGTGCTGCCGTCGTCGTCCAGCGCGTAGTCGATGACGCGCTCCATGCCGGACGGCACGCCGATGCGCACCGGTGCGTGGCGGTCGACCAGTTGCCGCATGTTCCAGTCGATGGCCGACTTCAGCGCCTCGCCCAGTTCCTGCTCGGCAAGCGCATCCAGCCGGCTCTTGCCGGCGAAGGCGGGCAGCAGCCAGTCGTCGAGCGTCGCCAGCAGCGCGGCGTCGGTGAGGTCGGGCAGTGCCAGTTCCGGCATCCAGTGGCGCAGGCCCAGCAGGCGGTGCCGCCATTGCCGTAGGTTTTCGGTCCACGGCAGCGCGTCCAGCCCCAGTTCGCGCACCGCGTCGGTGAGCGCACGCGCGGCCTGCGCGGGATCGACCTTCCCGGCCGGGCGGCTGTCGAGCACGATGCGGTCGAAGCCGGTTTCGCGGCGGGCTTCCAGCGCGCGCCTGTCGCCGTTCCAGCGCACCACGTCGTGCTGGTGGAAACGCTGCGGGAAATCGCGGCGCAGGCGTGCCTCGTCCACCGGTACGGCGCGCAGCACCAGTGCGTCGCGTGCTTCGTGGCGCAGTTCGCTGGCCACCAGCCACGGCTCGCCGCGCAGGTCGCTGTTGTCGAACAGGCGCGCGCTGCGGCCGTTGGCCAGCTGGTAGCGCAGCGGATCGGTGGCGTGGCGCGCGGCGATGCGGTCGGGAAAGGCATGGGCGAGCAGGTCGCCGAGTTCGTGCGCTTCGATGTCGGCCGGTGGCGCAGCATCGCAACGCAGGCGCCGCCGCCATTGCTTCGCGGCGGAGTCGAGCGCGGCCAGGGCGCCGCGGTTGGCGTCGTGCGGAGCACGGCCGTTGCGGAATGCGGCCAATGCGCGCCAGCGTGCGGCCAGCGCATCGCCGCCCTGGCGCAGCGGATCGCGGGCTTCCAGCAGGGCCGCCAGATCGGCGGCCAGCGCCTGCTCGCGCGGATTCGCGGCGGCGACCAGCATCGCCGCCAACCGCGGATGGGTGCCGAGGGCGAGCATGCGTTTGCCGGCGGCGGTGATGCCGCCGTTGCCATCGAGCGCCCCGATCCGCTGCAGCAGTTCGCGTGCGGCGGCCAGCGCGCCGGGCGGCGGCGGATCGACGAAACGCAGGTCGTCGCTGCCCCACGCGGCCAGTTCCAGCGCCAGCGCGGCCAGTTCCACCTGCGCCATTTCCGGCCGCCGCTGCGGTTCCAGTCGCTGCGATTGCGGCCACAGCCGCAGCGTCCAGCCCGCCGCCACGCGCCCGGCGCGACCGGCGCGCTGGTCGGCCGAGGCCTGCGAGATCGCCACCGCGTCCAGCCGCGAGAAGCCGCTGTTGGGGTCGTAGCGCGGCTCGCGCGCCAGCCCGGCGTCGATCACCACGCGCACGCCGGGCAGGGTGACCGAGGATTCGGCGACGTTGGTCGCCAGCACCACGCGGCGGCGGCCGTTGGGATCGGGTTGCAGCACACGCGATTGTTGTTCGATGGGGAGCTCGCCGTGCAGCGGCAGCACGTCTACGCCTTCTCCCTCCGGGAGAAGGTGCCCGGAGGGCGAGGGGCTCAAGGCCGCCAGTACCCGCGCGATCTCGCGCTGGCCGGGCAGGAACACCAGCACGTCGCCCGGATGACGCTCCAGCGCGTGCTCCACCGCGCGCCGTGCCTGCGCTTCCAGCGCCTCGTCGCGGCGCGCCGGGAAATGCGCGATCTCCACCGGGTAGCCGCGGCCCTCGCTGGACAGGCGCGGTGCATCGAGGAACGCGGCCAGCCGTTCGCCGTCGAGCGTGGCCGACATCACCAAGATGCGCAGGTCCTCGCGCAGCCCGGCCTGCACGTCCAGCGCCAGCGCCAGGCCGAGGTCGGCCGACAGGTGGCGCTCGTGGAATTCGTCGAACAGCAGCGCGCCCACGTTTTCCAACAATGGATCGTCCTGCAGCATGCGGGTGAGGATGCCCTCGGTGACGACCTCGATGCGGGTGCGCGCGGACACCTTGTTCTCGAAGCGGATGCGGTAGCCGACGGTTTCGCCGACCGCCTCGCCCAACTGCTTCGCCATGAACTGCGCGGCGCTGCGCGCGGCTACCCGGCGCGGTTCCAGCATCACGATCCGGCGACCTTCCAGCCACGGCGCGTCGAGCAGCGCCAGCGGCACCTGGGTGGTCTTGCCGGCGCCGGGCGGGGCCTCGAGCACCAGCCGCGGGTGCGCGGCCAGGCTGTCGGCGATGGCCGGGAGCAGGGGCGTGATGGGAAAGGCGGTTCGCATCGCGACATTGTAGGTGCGGGGCTTGCCTCGCATGGCGGCCTGCAGGGTCTGTTCGACCGTGCATTTGGTCGCGGCGCGCGCCGCTCCTACAATCCTCGCTTCCCTGTTTCCCGTTCCCCGCTTCATGCAATTGATCGACATCGGCGCCAACCTCACCCACGAATCATTCGAACGCGACCTCGACGCGGTGCTCGAACGCGCCCGTGCCGCCGGCGTGGTGCAGATGGTGGTGACCGGCGCCAGCCGCGAGCATTCGCCGATGGCGCTGGAACTGGCGCAGCGCCACCCCGGCTTCCTGTACGCCACCGCCGGCGTGCACCCGCACCACGCGGTGGAATACACCGACGAATGCGACGCGCAGATGCGCGCGCTGCACGCGCACCCGGAGGTGGTGGCGGTGGGCGAATGCGGGCTGGACTACAACCGCGACTTCTCGCCGCGCCCGGCGCAGCGCCGGGCGTTCGAGCGGCAGTTGCAGCTTGCGGCCGACAACGGCAAGCCGCTGTTCCTGCACCAGCGCGACGCGCACGACGACTTCATCGCGATGATGAAGAACTTCGACGGCAGGCTCGGCCCGGCGGTGGTCCACTGCTTCACCGGCGAGCGCCGCGAATTGTTCGACTATCTCGACCGCGACTGGCACATCGGCATCACCGGTTGGCTGTGCGACGAGCGCCGCGGCGCGCACCTGCGCGAGCTGGTGAAGCACATCCCGGCCAATCGGCTGATGATCGAGACCGACGCCCCCTACCTGCTGCCGCGCACGCTGCGGCCATTGCCGAAGGACCGTCGCAACGAGCCGGCGTTCCTGGCGCACATCGTCGAGGAACTGGCGCGCGATCGTGGCGAGGAAGCTGTGTTGACCGCGGCCAATGCCACCGCCGCCACGCGTGCGTTCTTCCACCTGCCGGTCGTCGCCTAGACGCGAGTGGGCCGCGCCGAAATGCGGCAGGGCCTGCTCTACAACGGGGTCCGCTGCGCCTCGTAGGCCTGCAGGTGGCAATACGCCGCCTGCAGCAACGGCGCGGCATGGCCGGTGGCGCGCGCGCGTTCGAGCATGTCGCCGACGATGTGCGCCGCCTCCACGCGCTGCCCGGCTTCCAGGTCGCGCAGCATCGAGGCCTTGATCGTCGAACCGGGCAGGGTCAGCGCCGTCAGCGCGATGTCCTGCGCCTTCGGCGGGATCGGCTGGCCTTCGTGCGTGGCGGCGGCAAGGCACTCGTCGTACAGCGCGCGCATGAAGGCATCGCCGTCGTCGCCGGCGACGATGCTGCCGATGTCGCTGCGCATCAGGCAGGTGCCCGCGGCCAGCGTGGCCAGGAAGGTGTACTTGATCCACTGTTCCTGCGCGATGTCACCCGATGCGACGTGGGCGATGCCGGCGGCTTCGCAGGCGGCCGCGAACGCGGTGACGCGTGCGCTTGCGCCATTGCCGTCGCGCTCGCCGAAGGTGATGCGCGCGGGCTTGTCCAGGTGCACGATGGCACCGTCGTCGGCCTTGGTCGCGCTGATGAAGCACAGCCCGCCCAGCACCGCGTCGCGGCCGAAGCGCGCGTCGAGCGCGGCATAGTGGCGCAGGCCGTTGAGGATCGGCATCACCGTGGTGCCCGCGCCGACCGCCGGGGCGATGGCGTCGATCGAGCCGTCCAGGTCGTAGGCCTTGCAGCTGAGGATCACCAGGTCGAACGGCCGCTCCCGTGCCAGCGCCGGCAACGCCTCGGCGGTGACGTGCGCGACCGCGATGCGGGCGTCGCCGAGCGGGCTGCGGATCACCAGCCCGTCGCGCTGCAGCTGCGCCGCGCGCGCCGGGCGCACGAGGAAGGTCACGTCGATGCCAGCCTGCGCCAGCCGCCCGCCGAAATAGCCGCCGGTACCGCCGGCGCCGAGGATCAGGATGCGCATGTTGCTGGCTCCATCAAGGTTTCAGGATTGGACGGGGGTAAGGCAGTGCTATCATAAGCCCCGGATCGGGGATTCTCGGTCGGCATCTGGCTCTGGCGGAAACGCCGGGGCCTTTTGTTTTTCAAGGGAAGCACTTCAGGCCATAGCCGTTGATCTGCCCACCGGGACTCCTGTCCAGTTTTTCGCGGATGACGTCCCAGGCCCGGTTGGCCTGCTCGGGCTTCAGTGCCTGCATGCCGATGGGGCGGGCGACGAGATCGGCAAGTTGCAGGCCCACCGAGTTGCTCTTCTTGTCGCAGATCACGGGCTCGAACGGCATCTTCATGTTGCCGTAGTTGTCACCGTCGCAGATGCGGCGGAACGCGAGCTCCAGTTCGGCATCCTCGTTGCGTCCGCGTGCTTCGCACAGGACGTGGGTAGCCAAGGGTTGGCGTTCATGCGCCACCTGTCCCTGCTTGGCCAGCTTGTAGTAGATGCGTTCCAGGCAGAAGCGCAGGGACACCTCATAGGGGTTCTCGTCCCGGTTCCGGTCCAGCAGCCTGCGCTTGTCGATGACGGCCGCGAATACCGTCATCGGTGCGGCAGCAAGAACGTCGGTCAGTGCCTCGATGAAGGCTTGCTTCTTCGCCCGGTCCCGCAAGGTGGAAAACGGCCCTAGGTCGCGGCGTATGTCGCGCTCGTGCAGGACGACGCTGTCATGGCCGAAAGTATCGAACTTCAGCCGCTGCACCGCCGGCACGATGGACTGCATGTAATCGCGCTTGCCGACGACGCAGCAGGAGAGCACGAACAGCGGGTAGGCCGGGTCGATGCTGGCCATGCCGTGATCGCCGCTTTCATCGACGAAAACGATGTAGTCGCTGAAATCCGCCATCAGCTGCGCAGGCCGACGCCACGCCGCAGCAGCCACAGCGACAGCGTGGTGAGCGCGGCGACGAAGCCGAGCATCAGGGCGTAGGCCACCCACAGCGGCACGTCGCTCTTGTCCAGCAGGCCGTAGCGGAAGGCGTTGACCATGTAGAAGATCGGGTTGGCATGGGTCGCCGCCTGCGCCCAGCCCGGCAGCAGGGTGACCGAGTAGAACACGCCGCCGAGGTAGGTCAGCGGGGTCAGGATGAAGGTCGGCACGATCGCCACGTCGTCGAACTTCTTGGCGTAGACGGCATTGATGAAGCCGGCCAGCGAGAAGATCACCGCGCCCAGCAGCACCGTGCTCAGGGTCACCAGCGGGTGCGGGATGCGCACCGGGGTGAAGAACATGGCGATGAACAGCACGATCACCCCGACCATCACCCCGCGCAGCACCGCGCCGGCCACGTAGCCCCACAGGATCACCCAGTTCGGCATCGGGCTGACCAGCAGTTCCTCGACGTGGCGGCCGAACTTGGCGCCGAAGAACGAGGAGCTGATGTTGCCGTAGCTGTTCTGGATCACGCTCATCATCACCAGCCCCGGCACGATGAACTGCATGTAGCTGTAGCCGCCCATGTCGCCGATCTTCGAGCCGATCAGGCCGCCGAAGATCATGAAGTACAGCACCATCGTGATCGCCGGCGGCACCAGCGTCTGGCTCCAGATGCGCAGGATGCGGTGCACTTCGCGGCGGACGATGGTGCCCAGGGCGACGAGGTTGCGGCGGGTGTCGGTGGGTTGGGTGGTGGTCATCGTGTCCAATGTCTTTGGCTTCTGCCTCCCGGCCCGGTGGCAGCGGGAGGCGGGCTTGTTGGGGTTTCGGCGGATGGCAGCCGGATTACGCGGCTTCCTGCGCGAGGTTGCCGGTCAGGCGCACGAACAGCTCTTCCAGACGGTTGCTCTTGGTGCGCATCGAGCGCACGCGGATGCCGGCGCCGCCGAGCGCGTCGAACACGCGGTTCAGGTCCATCGCGCGCGGCATGTCCAGGTCCAGCGTGTGGCTGTCGATGGCCGCCAGTCGCGCGCCCTCGATCCGCGGCAGTTGCGCCGGCAGTTCGCCGTCGATGTCGAGCAGGAAGCCTTCCACGTCGAGCTTGGCCAGCAGCGTGCGCATCGGCCCCTGCTCGACGATGCGGCCGTGGTTGATGATGGCCAGGTTGCGGCACAGCTGCTCGGCTTCCTCCAGATAATGCGTGGTGAGGATGATGGTGGTGCCGGCGGCGTTGATTTCCTGCAGCGTCTTCCACATGTCGCGGCGGATCTCGATGTCCACGCCGGCGGTGGGTTCGTCGAGGATCAACAGGCGCGGGCGGGTCATCATCGCGCGGGCGATCATCAGCCGCCGCTTCATGCCGCCGGACAGCGTGCGGCTCATCATCTGCGCCTTGTTCCACAGGTGCGCGCGCTTGAGTTCCTCCTCGGCGCGGGCCTCGGCCTCGGCGCGCGGGACGCCGTAGAAGCCGGCGTAGTTGACCAGGATGTCGAAGGGCTTCTCGAACAGGTTGAAGTTGATTTCCTGCGGCACCAGCCCGATCAGGCGCATGGTCGCGCTGCGCGCGGCCACCAGGTCGGAGCCGAATACCTGTACCTGCCCTTCGCTCAGGTTGACCAGCGAGGAGACGATGCCGATCAGCGTCGACTTGCCGGCGCCGTTGGGGCCGAGCAGGGCGAAGAAGTCGCCGGGGGCGACTTCCAGCGACACGCCCTTCAGGGCCTGCACGCCGTTGTCGTAGGTTTTGCGCAGATCGCGCAGGCGCAATGCGGGGGAGGCGGTGTCGATCTGGGCAACCATGCGGGCGGGATCTTTCGGATTCAGGCGGGGCATGATTCTAGCGACAGCATCGCCGGCGTAGCGTTTGAGCGCAGGACATTGCGTTGCAGCCGTGTTCCGCGACGCGTGTCACCGGGCCTTCTGCACCTGGCTCCCCGCGTCCAGCAGGGTCCGCCTGATCTGGTCGCATGCCTCCGTGCGCCGGCCCTGGTCCAGACCCTGGAATTTCCCGTATTGGCGGTCATAGCTGGCCCGGTAGAGAAGATCGACCTGGCCGGTATCGAACCCTTCGCGATGAAATTTCTGCCGAAGGCTGGCGAAATCGCGATCGGCCTTGGCTTTGTCGCTGAGCTGGCAGGCGACGGCGATGGCATGTGCGTTGCCGGCGGCATCGGTCACATGCACGCCGTAGTCATCGAGTGGTTTGCCGTGTGCGGCCTGCTTGCCCTGCACGGGTGTCGGCTCGTCGGTTCCCATCCCGAAGGCCGGTGCGCATGCAAGGACGAACAGTGCCAATGCAGGCAGGGATTGGCGGTACATGGGCGATCCTGCGGATGGACGGGAGCCGGGAGTGTAACGTCCGCGCGGCAGCGCATTGCGCCGGTCTTGTACCATGCCCGTCCTTCATGACTGCAGCAGTGCGAGCATCCGATATGGCCGTCCCCCATTTCCCGCTGACATTGACGGCCCGGCGGATGATTGCACCCACCGTGGCGCACCTGTCGTTCGTGCGTGCCGATGGGCAGCCGTTGCCTTGCATCGCCGGCCAGTTCGTGCAGGTCCATTTCAAGTACGCCGACGGCACCGACGCACGCCGCAGCTATTCCATCGCGGTGGGTCGCGACCCCGACCTTGCACCGGACGGGCGGGTGGAGATCGCGGTCAGCTACGTGCCCGGGGGCGCGGCCACGGCGCTGTTCGAGGGCTTGCAGATCGGCGAGCAGGTCACGGCCAGCGGGCCGTTCGGGCGCTTCTGCCTGCAGCCGGGCGACCGCAACGGCCGCTACCTGCTGATCGCCACCGGCACCGGCGTCACCCCGTACCGCTCGATGCTGCCGCTGCTGCGCCGGGCCATCGCCGAGCGCGGCGTGGAGGTGGTGCTGCTGCAGGGGGCGCGCACGCCGGCCGAGCTGCTGTACGGCGACGATTTCCGCGCCTTCGCAGAGGCCAACCCCGGCTTCCGCTACCTGCCCTGCCTGTCGCGCGAACTACCGGCCGATCCGCACCCGGACGTGCGCCAAGGCTACGTGCAGCAGCACCTGGCCGAAATCACCCCCGATCCGGAACGCGACATTGCCTACCTGTGCGGCAACCCGGAGATGGTCGATGCCTGTTTCGAGGCGTTGAAGGCGGCCGGCCTGCCGGTGCCGCGGATACGGCGCGAGAAGTACGTCAGCAGCAAGTGAAGGCCGCGCCGGCGTTGTGTGAGAATCCGGCGCACGGGTGGCACCCTGTTGCCCCTCTCGCCCCAAGGGGAGAGGGGCCTGAAAACCGGGGGCCGCCCAATCCCCGCCCGCGAGTGTCTTGATGACCCTGGATTTCCCCACCATCGCCATCATCGGCCTGTTGCTGCACATCGGGCTGGCGGCGGGCTTTTCGCTGATCCTGCTGGTGATGCGCGGGCATCCGGTGCCGCGGCTGTGGGCGGCCAGCCTGTGGGCCGGCGCGCTGGGCACCACCCTGCTCGGCCTGCAGGGGCAGATGCCGGAGCTGCTGTCGATCGTGGGGCGCAACGCCTTCGCCGTGCTCGGCAGCGTGCTGCTGCTGTGCGGCGTGGCCCTGCACGTCGGCTGCCGCGCGCCGCTGCGCCCGGCACTGGTGCTGGCCGGCGGCTACATGCTGTGCATCGTCTGGTTCAGCGTGGTCACGCCCGACCTCGGCATCCGCCTGGCGCTGTACAGCCTGCTGGTGCTGATCTGGAAAGGCTGGGAAGTCTGGCTGCTGCTGCGCCACGCGCCGGCCGACATCCGCCGCAGCTGCCGGATCGCGGCGGTGGTGTTCGTGCTCGACGCGCTGCTGTTCCTGGTGCGGGCGCTGCTTCCGGTCGCGCCGGGGGCCGGCGGCGACATCCTGCGCGCCGGCCTGCCGATGAACGTCACCTACGTCGGCAGCCTGATCGTGATGATGGGCCACACCTTCGCGCTGGTGCTGCTGATCGTCGAGCGGCAGATGGTGGACCTGCGCCGGCTGGCGCGGCGCGACGGCCTGACCGGCCTGCTCAACCGCACCGCGCTGATGGACGACGGCCGCGGGCAACTGGCGCAATGCCAGCTGCGGCGGCTGCCGTTCGCGGTGCTGCTGCTGGACCTGGACCACTTCAAGCGGGTCAACGACACCCACGGCCACCAGGCCGGCGACGCGGTGCTGCACCACATGGCGCGCACCCTGCAGCGCAACCTGCGCGGCCGCGACAGCCTGCTGGGCCGCTACGGCGGCGAGGAATTCGTGCTGCTGCTGCCGGCCGCCAGCCTGGAGCAGGCGCAGGCGCTGGCCGAACGGCTGCGCGCGGCGCTGGAGGCCTGCCCGTTGGACAGCGACATCGGCCCGATCGCCGTCACCACCAGCATCGGCGTCGCGGCCGACATCGATGCCACGCTGGAGCGGCTGCTGGCGCGGGCCGACGCGGCGCTGTACCAGGCCAAGGCCACCGGCCGCAACCGTGTCGTCTGCGACCTCGGCGTGGAGCCGGTGGCGGTGGCCTGAGGCCGGCGTGCCGTCGTAGATCGGGGCTACGCCCCCGACGCCTTTGCGCAGTGCCGTCGGGGGCATAGCCCCGACCTGCAGGACGTGGCCTGTAAAGCACGCTTGACAGCCCTCTTCGACGCGCGCATCCTCCTGTAAAGCTTCCTTGACAGGCAGGGGTGATGCCATGTGCAGGACACGGAATCGAAAGAACATCGGCGTCGTCTGGCTGGGCGTCGGCGTGGCCTTCCTTGGGGTCGCCGTCGCCGGCCAACCCGCGTTCATGGGCGTGGGCATGGCCTTCCTCGGGCTGGGCATCGCCTTCCTCGCCCGGGCGCGGTGGAGCGGCCGCCCATGACCCTGCGCCGCTTCGCCTGGATCTTCGCCGCCATCGCGCTGGGCGCGCTGCTGCTGGCCGCTGCCGGCCACTGGCTGTTGCACTGGCCGCGCGGCGCCGTCCATGCCTGGCTGGGGATCGGCGCCGGCTACCTGTTCGGCGCCTTGCTGATGCTGCTGATGCCGCGCTGGTGGCGCGAGCACTGCGACGAGATGTATGCGCAGCCGGCCGGGCGCCGCTACCGGCGCGCGCTGTGGCCGATCATGATCGGCTACGCATTGGTGCTGTTCGCGTCCATGACCCTGATAAGGCACGGCATCGAATCGGTGCCGCTGCGCGCGCTGGTGGCGGTGACCCCGGCGCTGGCCATCGCGCTGGTGATGCGTGCCGCGCTGCGCTACCTGCGCGAGGTGGACGAATTGCAGCGGCGCATCGAAACCGAGTCCATCGGCATCGCCAGCCTGCTGGTGGCGCTGCTGTATTTCGCCGGCGGCCTGCTGGACAAGGCGAAGGTGCTGGATTTCGATGCGGCCTCGGTGATGATCTGGGTGTTCCCGCTGCTGTGCCTGACCTACGGCATCGCCAAGATGGTCCTGACCCGGCGCTACCTGTGAACAACCGCCTGCGCGAACTGCGCGACGCCCGTGGGTGGTCGCAGGGCGAACTGGCCGAGCGGCTGGAGGTCTCGCGGCAGACGGTGAACGCGTTGGAGACCGGCAAGTACGACCCGTCGCTGCCGTTGGCGTTCCGCATCGCGCGGTTGTTCGAGACACGCATCGAGGATGTTTTCATTCCCGATGTCACATGACGGTGCCTGCCGCGTCCTGCATGGGCAGCACCGAATCCGTTCCACCCAACCAGAGGGGCCGTTCCGATGATGTCCCGCAAGACCCGCACCATCCTGGCCGTGGCCGTGATAGCCGGCGTGTTCGGCTACCGCGCCATGCAGCACAAACCCGATGCGCCCGACGCCGCGGCCGGCAAGGCCGATGCCGCGCCGGTGGCGCCGGTCGAACCGGTGAAGCTGGGCAGCATCGCCTTCACCCCGTGCAGCCTCAGCGCGCCGATGAGCCGCACCAGCCTGGAAGCGCAATGCGCGACCTTCGAGGTGCCCGAGGACCGCGCCGACCCGGCCGGGCGCAAGATCGCGCTCAACATCGCCTGGCTGCAGCCCGGCGACGGCGGCGAGAAGCTGCCTGACCCGGTGTTCTTCCTCGCCGGCGGCCCCGGCCAGGCCGCGGTGGCGACCTACCCGCAGCTGGACCCGGTGTTCAAGGAAGTGCGCAAGCGGCGCAGCGTTATCCTCGTCGACCAGCGCGGCACCGGAAAATCCAACCTGCTGGCCTGCGGGGGCGATGACGACGCGGCGACGGACATCTCGCCGGCGGCGATGCGGGCGCAGGCGGCGCAATGCGTGGAAACGCTGTCGAAAAAGGCCGACCTGCGCCACTACACCACCACCGACGCCATCGCCGACCTCGACGACGTGCGCAAGGCCATCGGCGCGGCGCAGATCAACCTGGTCGGCGTCAGCTACGGCACCCGCGTCGCCCAGCAGTACGCCATGCGCTACCCGGCCAGCACGCGCAGCATCGTGCTCGACTCGGTGGTGCCCAACACGCTGCAGCTGGGCAACATCTTCGCGCGCAACCTCGACGACGCGCTGGCGCTGCAGTTCGCCCTGTGCAGCAAGGATCCGGCGTGCAAGGACAAGCTGGGCGACCCGCGCGCCGAGCTCGACGTGCTGTTGGCCAAGCTGCGTGCGCAACCGGTTACGGTGGACTACCGCGACGCCAGCAGCGGCGAGGCGAAGCAGGGCACGCTGCGCGCCGAATCGGTGGCCGGGCTGGTGCGCATGTACGCCTACATGCCGCTGGCCAGCGCGCTGCTGCCCAAGCTGATCCACGAGGCCAACGCCGGCCGCTACGAGAACCTGATGGCGCTGGTGCAGATGGTGGCCGACGGGATGAAGGACGCGATGGCGATGGGCATGCAGCTGTCGGTGGTGTGCAGCGAGGACGGCGACGGCATGGTCGCGCGCACCGAGGATGCCGGCACCGTGCTCGGCAACCGCGTGTCCGAGGGCCTGGCGGCGATGTGCGAGGCATGGCCGAAGGGGCAGGTGCCGGCCGACTTCCACGAGGCGCTGTCCAGCGACGTGCCGGCGCTGGTGCTGGAGGGCGAGTTCGACCCGGTCACGCCGCCGCGCTACGGCGAGGAGGTGGTCAAGACCCTGCCGAACGGCCGCCTGTTCGTGCTGCGCGGGCAGGGCCACTCGGTGCTGGGCGCGGGCTGCATGCCCAAGCTGTTCGCCCAGTTCATGGAAAAGAACGACGCCGGGGCGCTCGACGGCAGCTGCCTGGAAAAGCTCGCCTACGCCGCCCCGTTCACCAGCTTCAACGGCGCCGAGCCGTAAGCACACAGCCAACAGGAACCTTGCAATGATCGTTGCAGAACATCTCCGCAAGACCTTCCCCGGACGGGGCAAGGACAAGACGCCGGTGGTCGCCGTGGACGACGTCGGCTTCATCGCCCGCGACGGCGAGATCACCGGCCTGCTCGGCCCCAACGGCGCCGGCAAGACCACCACGCTGCGCATGCTCTACACCCTGATGTCGCCGGAAACCGGGCGCGTGCTGGTGGACGACGTCGACGTGGCCGCCGACCCCGAGCGCGTGCGCCGCAGCCTGGGCGTGCTGCCCGACGCGCGCGGCGTCTACAAGCGCCTGACCGCGCGCGAGAACATCGACTACTTCGGCCAGCTGCACGGCATGGGCGCGCAGGAAATCGCCCAACGCACCGCCAAGCTGGCGGCGGCGCTGCAGATGGAGGATTTCCTCGACCGCGCCACCGAGGGCTTCTCGCAGGGCCAGCGCACCAAGACCGCCATCGCCCGCGCGCTGGTGCACGACCCGAGGAACGTGATCCTCGACGAGCCCACCAACGGCCTGGACGTGATGACCACGCGCGGCCTGCGCGGCTTCCTCAAGGAACTGCGCGCCGAGGGGCGCTGCGTGATCTTCTCCAGCCACATCATGCAGGAGGTGGCGGCATTGTGTGACCGCATCGTGGTCATCGCGCACGGCCGGGTGGCCGCGCAAGGCACGCCGGACGAGCTGCGCGCGGCCACCGGCGAGGCCAACCTGGAGGATGCCTTCGTCAAACTGATCGGCAGCGAGGAGGGCTTGCACGCATGAACAGGACTTCGTTCTTCGGCAGCATGTTCACGGTGATGCGCAAGGAATGGCGCGATTTCTTCCGCGACCGCCGCACCTTCCTGCTCAGCCTGCTGGTCGCGCCGCTGCTGTATCCGCTGATCTTCTGGGGCATCGGCAAGCTCAGCCAGATGCGGGTGGAAACCCAGCTTGAAAAGAACATCGACGTCCCGGTGCTGGGCATCGAACGCGCGCCCAACCTTCTCAAGTATCTCGCCAGCTACGGCATCGACACCCACCCCGCACCGGCCGACATCGAGGCCCGCATCCGTGCCCAGAAGGAAGACGTGGCGCTGGCCATCGACGAAGACTTCGCCGATGACTGGCACGCCGGCAAGCCGGCCAAGGTCGACATCATCACCGACACCACCCGCCGCAACAGCGACGTGGTGGTGGCGCGGGTGAGCAAGGTGCTGGAGGGCTACGGCAGCGGCGTCGGCGCGATGCGCCTGCTGGTGCGCGGCATCAATCCGGCCGTTGCCGCACCGCTGAACGTGGGCACCCGTGACATGGCCACGCCGGAAGCCAAGAGCAGCGGCTTCATGTCGGTGATATTGCCGATGATCCTGACCATCTTCGCCTTCATCGGCGGCGCCCATCTGGCGATGGACACCACCGCCGGCGAGCGCGAACGGCAATCGCTGGAACCGCTGCTGGCCACCCCCGTATCGCGGGCGGCACTGGTGGGCGGCAAGATGCTGGCCGCCGCGCTGCTGGGCATGGTCTCGATGCTGTTGATCCTGCTCAGCTTCAAGCTCAGCGCCAGTGTCGCCGGCGGCAGCGCGGCATCGATGGATGTCAGCTTCGCGGCGATGGGCAAGTTGCTGTTGACCCTGTTGCCGCTGGTGCTGATCGGCACCGCGCTGATCACCGCGCTGGCGGCCGGGGCCAAGAGCATGAAGGAAGCGCAGAGCCACATGATGTGGCTGATGATGCTGCCGATGTTGCCGGCCTACGGGCTGATGGCCTACCCGCTGAAGGACACGGCGCTGTGGCAGTACGCGGTGCCGTTCCTGTCGCAGAACCAGATGATCCAGAAGATCACCCGTGGCGAAGCTGCCTCGGCCGAACAGTGGGGCCTGTACCTGCTCAGCTCGCTGGTCCTGGCCGCGCTGCTGTGGGCGCTGGCGGTATTGCGCTACAAGCAGGAGAAGCTGGCGATCTCGGGCTGACCGCGGCGTGGGTGGAGCGGGAGCATGCCCTGCACGGCTCCCGGCAACGTCCCGATGCGGGGCAAGCCCCGCATCTACATGGGACGCCGACCCGCTTGAGCTTGTCGCAGGTGCCGGGCTTGCCCGGCACTGGGCTCTCCCGGTGAAAGCCCCCGTCTCCACGAGGGAAAAAGCGAAAGGCCCGGATCGCTCCGGGCCTTTCCTGTTTCCGCGACGCGGGCTGCCGGTCAGTTGTTCGGCTGGAACGCCAGCGTGCGGCGGGTGGTGGTCGGGCTGCTGATCGGCTCGAAGCGCCAGCGCTTGACCGCGTTGAGCGCCTCGCGGTCGAACACGCGCGGCGGGCTGGCGCGCAGGATGCGGGCATCGGTGACCGAGCCGTCGGTGCCGACGGTGAGCTCGACCAGCACCTCGCCGGAAGTGCCCGAGCGCAGCGCGTCGGCCGGATAGCGCGGGGCCGGCGTGCTGACTGCGCGCAGCGTCGGCGCAGCGGCCGGCTTCGGCGCGGCGGCAGCCTGCTGCGCGGCGGCGCGGGCATCGGCCTCGCGCTTGGCCGCGGCCTGGCGCTCGGCTTCCTGGCGCTCGCTTTCGCGGCGCGCGGCTTCCTGGCGTTCGGCCAGTTCGCGGGCGGCGGTGGCCTCGGCGGCCTGCTGCTGGGCCAGGCGCTGCTGCTCGGCCTGCTGCTGGGCGCGGTTTTCGGCATCGCGCCTGGCCCGCTCGGCTTCCTCCTGGGTGCGGCGCGAGGCTACCTGCATGCCATTGGTGATGCCCTGCTTCAGCCGCGGCAGCGCCGGGGCCGAGGGGTCCACCTTCTCGATCAGGGCCACCAGCCGCTGTGCCTCGTCGAAGTCTTCGCGGGTCAGGCTCTGCTCGGCGGCGATCAAGGTATAGGGCTGCAGGTCGGTCAGGGCGCTCTTCACCGAGGCGTCGTCGGGCAGCTTGTCGCGCAACGCCAGGTAGTACTCCATCGCGTTGTCGCCGGCCGGCGCGTACATGCGGTTCTCGCGCAGCGCGGTGCTGGCCGAATCACGCAGCTGGTCGGTACCCATCGACTGCACCTTGGCGGCCGCCGCCGGTTCGGCCGGCGCGGCGGCCGGGGCCTTGGCGGGTGCGGCGGCGTCGGCCGGGGCGGGGGCGTCCTGGCCCGAACAGGCGGCCAGGGCGATGGCCAGCAGGGTGGGCGCGAGCAGGCGCGCTTTTCCGTGGAACGAGACGTACGACATCAATCTTCCCCTTGAATCGACTAACGCGAAGGTATGGTCGCCTGGAGCGTTGCAGGTGCGCGCGGCGTTTCCCGACGCCGCGCCGGCTCCGGTGCGAAGGCCGAATCTAGCATTGCCGCCCCCGGCTGCACGAGGCGGGGGGCATGGTAGGCACAAAAAGCGATGGCCGTCACGGTGTGGCGGCCATCGCCGGGGTCCCGGAGTGGGCTCTCAGTGGCCGTTCGGCTTGGCGTGCCCGTTCGACATCAGCTTGTCGGTCCAGGCGATGCCGATCGCCGACAGGATGAACACGCAGTGGATCAGGGTCTGCCACATCACCCCGGTGGAGGTGAACTTGGTGCAGGCCACGCCGGCGGCCAGCTCCGGGCCGCACAGCGGCAGGCCCAGCTGGCCGGCCTCGATGAAGGTCTTGAGCAGGTGGATCGAGGAGATGCCGATGATCGCCATCGCCAGCTTCACCTTCAGCACCGAGGCGTTGACGTGGCTGAGCCACTCCGGCTGGTCCGGGTGGCCCTGCAGGCCCAGCCGCGAGACGAAGGTCTCGTAGCCGCCGACGATGACCATCACCAGCAGGTTGGAGATCATCACCACGTCGATCAGGCCGAGCACGATCAGCATGATTTGCTGCTCGCCCAGCGCGTTGGCGTCATGGATCAGGTGCCACAGCTCCTTGCCAAACAGGAACACGTAGACGCATTGGGCAACGATCAACCCCAGGTACAGCGGCAACTGCAGCCAGCGCGAGGCGAATATCAGGGACGGAAGCGGGCTCAGGGGTTTGTGTTCGGACATGGGCGCGGCGGATCGCTGCGTTGCGGGGATGCGGCAGATTAACGATCGCCCGTTGACCTGCCAAGCGTTACCGTAACGGTCCCCGGCAACGGTTCCCCCACGGAGGCACGTTCATGATCGACCTGCATTATTGGCCCACCCCCAACGGCCACAAGGTCACCCTGTTCCTTGAAGAGGCCGGGCTGGACTACCGGCTGCTGCCGGTCAATATCGGCAAGGGCGACCAGTTCCAGCCGGACTTCCTGGCCATTTCGCCGAACAACAAGATGCCGGCCATCGTCGACCACGCCCCGGCCGACGGCGGCGCGCCGCTGAGCGTGTTCGAGTCCGGCGCGATCCTGCTGTACCTGGCCGAAAAGACTGGCCGCTTCATCCCCGCCGACCCGCGCGGCCGCGCCGCCACGCTGGAGTGGCTGTTCTGGCAGATGGGCGGCCTCGGCCCGATGAGCGGGCAGATGGGCCATTTCAACGTGTACGCGCCCGAGCGCATCCCCTACGCCATCGAGCGCTACGACAGCGAGGTGCGGCGCCTGCACCGGGTGATGGACAAGCGCCTGTCCGAATCGGCTTACCTGGCCGGCGACGACTACGGCATCGCCGACATGGCCAGCTACCCGTGGATCGGCGCCTACAGCAAGCTGCCGGCCGATTTCGACGCCTTCCCGCACCTGCACCGCTGGCACCGGAGCATCGCCGAGCGCCCGGCCACGCAGCGCGCCTATGCACTGGGCCCGACGGTCAACCCGGACGCGGGCAAGCCGCTGAGCGAGGAAGAGCGCAGGCACCTGTTCGGGCAGCGCTGAGCGGCTGCTTCGTGGCTGCGGGGCTTGCCCCGCAGAAGCTGTGCCCCGCATACATGCCGGCAAGATCGCCGGGGAAGGCCGTGCACGGGGCAAGCCCCGTGCCTACGCGGCCTTGCGCGCGTAGCGCCGCGCCACCATCGCGCATACCACCAGCTGCAGTTGGTGGTAGACCATGATCGGCAGCACGATCGCGCCGAGGCTGCCGCCGGCGAACAGTACCTTTGCGATCGGCACGCCGGTGGCCAGGCTCTTCTTGGAGCCGCAGAACACGATGGGGATCTCGTCCTCGCGAGTAAAGCCCAGCCGCCGCACCAGCCAGGCGATGCCGGGCATGACGATGGCCAGTAGCACCGCCGACACCAGCGCGACGGCCAGCAGCGAGCCGAGGGGCGTGTCGCGCCACAGGCCTTCGCTGACCGATTCGCCGAAGGCGCCGTAGACCACCAGCAGCACCGTGCCCTGGTCGGTATAACGCAGCAACGCGCGCTGCCGTTCCACCCAGTGCGCCAGCCACGGCCGCAGCAGGTGGCCGGCGACGAACGGCACCAGCAGCTGCAGCATGATCGCGCCGACCGCGTGCAGCGGGTCGGCCATGCCGCCCTGCGCGCCGGCCAGCACGCCCATCAGCAGTGGGGTCAGGAACACGCCGAGGATGCTCGACAGCGACGCGGCGCATACCGCCGCCGGCACGTTGCCGCCGGCCATCGAGGTGAAGGCGATGGACGACTGCACCGTGGACGGCAGCGCGCACAGGAACAGCACGCCGAGATAGAGCTCCGGGGTCAGCACGCGGCCGTCCAGCGGCTTGAACGCCAGCCCCAGCAGCGGGAACAGCACGAAGGTGCAGGCCAGGATCAGCAGGTGCAGGCGCCAGTGCAGCAGGCCGGCGACGACCGCCTCGCGTGGCAGCCGCGCGCCGTGCAGGAAGAACAGCGCGGCGATGGCCAGGTCGGTGAAGCGGTCCAGCCCGCGCGCGGCCGTGCCGGTTGCCGGCAGCAGCGTGGCCAGCAGCACGGTGCCGAGCAGGGCAAGGGTGAAGTTGTCCGGCCGCAGGCGCGACCACCAGCGGGTCATCGGGGGAACGTCCTTCTCGGGTGGGCTCAGGGCCTGGCCGGGTCTTCCAGCATCGCGCGCACGGTCGGTTCCAGCGAGGTCAGGCCGGCGGCGCGGCCGAGTTCCAGTGACTCCTCGGCCGAAGCGCCGTCCATGCGTGCATGCGCCAGCGCCAGCAGTGCGCCGACGCGGTTGCCCGAGGCGCAATGCAGCAGGGTCGTGCCCGCCGCGTCCTGCCCGATCAGGCGCCGCAGCGTGCGCGCGTTGGCTTCGTTGATGTCGCCGGCGCCGCCGATGGGCAGGCGCACATAGCGCAGCCCCAGCGTCTCGGCGGCGGCCTGTTCGTCGTAGCCGCGGTCTTCCTGCGGCGTGCGCAGGTCGATCACCGTGGTGACGCCGGCGGCGGCCGCCTCGTGCAGTTGCTGCGTGCTGGGCTGGCCGCCGGTGAGCAGGCCCGGCCGCGGCTGCTTCAGCGCCTGCCCGGCGGCAGTGGCGCCGCCCGCGAGCGCAAGCGACAGGAGCAGGGACAGGGACAGGGTGAGGTGTTTCATCGCCGGTTTCCTCCGTTGGGCATCAGCGCATGGCCGCGCGCGCCTTGAGCAGTTCGCGCAGTTCGTACTTGTCGGTTTCATCCAGGCCCTGTTGCCGTTGTTTGGCATTGAGGTCCTCGATGCGCTGGAGCAACAGCTGCTTTTCCAGCTGTGCAATCGCATCGTGCAGTTCCTCCACCCACGTGGCCTCGTCGCCGGGCAGGTCGATGGCGGCCAACCGGTGCAGCGCGGCTTGTTCCTCGCGGCCGTCGAAGTGCTGCAGCAGCGCGCCGGTGCTGATGTCCGGGCGCTGCTGCACCAGCTCCAGCAGCTCCAGCAGCAGCTCGATGCCGGGCAGGCGCAGGCCGGCGACGGCATGGTGGCCTTCGAGGCTGGCGGCCAGCGAGGGTTGCTGCAGCAGCAGGGCGATGGCCGCGCGCACCAGGCTGCGCTTTTGCACCGGCGCGGTTGGCGCGCGGCGCGGCGCGAAGCTGGCGGATGGCGTGGCCGCATGCGCGCGGCCGACGCCGGTCAGGCGTTGCAGCTCCTGCTTCATCAGGTCGCCGAAGGCGCCGTCGGGAATCTGTGCCAGCATCGGCCGGGCGCGCTCGGCCAGCCGCGCCTTGCCGTCGAGGGTGGACAGGTTGATCTCGCGGGTGAGCTCGTCGAAAAAGAACTGCGACAGCGGCGTGGCCTGTTTCAAGCGCGTGTCGAAGGCCTCGGCGCCCTCCTTGCGCACGATGGTGTCCGGGTCTTCGCCGTCGGGCAGGAACAGGAAGAACGCCTGCCGCCCGTCCTTCATCCGCGGCAATACCGACTCCAGCGCACGCCAGCCGGCCTTGCGCCCGGCGTTGTCGCCGTCGAAGCAGAAATACACGTCCGGCGCGTTGCGGAACAGCAGCTCGGCATGGTCCGGCGTGGTCGCCGTGCCCAGCGTCGCCACCGCCTGGGTGACGCCGAACTGGAACAGGCTGACCACGTCCATGTAGCCCTCGACCACGATCAGCCGCTCGATCTTCTGGTTGGCCTGGCGCACCTGCCACAGGCCGTACAGCTCGCGGCCCTTGTGGAACAGCGCCGTCTCCGGCGAATTCAGGTATTTCGGGCCGTCGTCCTTCTGCATCACCCGGCCGCCGAAGGCGATGACGCGGCCGCGGCGGTCGAAGATCGGAAACATCACCCGGTCGCGGAACTTGTCGTAGACGTGGCCGCGGTCGTTCTTGGAGAACAGGCCGGCGCGGTCGAGCAGCTTCATGCGCCGCTCGTCCTTGCCCAGTGCGTCCTTCAATGCGCTGTAGCCGTCCGGCGCGTAGCCGATGGCAAAGCGCGCGCGGGTGTCGGCATCGACGCCGCGGCCGTCGAGGTAGGCGCGGGCCTTGTCGCTGCCTTCCAGGTGTTTCTGGAAGAAGCGGCTGGCCGCGTCCAGCGCGGTGTAGAGGTCGCGGCTGTCGTCCTGCTGCTGCTGGCTGCGCGGGTTGGTCTCGCGCGGCACTTCCATGCCGGCGCGCTTGGCCAGTTCCTCGACCGCATCGAGGAATTCGAGGCGGTCGTAGTTCATCAGGAAGCTGATCGCGGTGCCGTGCGCGCCGCAGCCGAAGCAGTGGTAGAACTGCTTGGTCGGCGACACCGTGAAGCTGGCCGAGCGCTCGTCGTGGAACGGGCAGCGCGCGGCGTATTCCTTGCCCTGGCGCTTGAGCGGCACGCGCGAGCCGACCACTTCGACGATGTCGGAGCGGGCGAGCAGGTCGTCGATGAATGCGTCGGGGATGCGGGCCATGACAGGCGCATAGGATGCCATGCGCGCCACGCTCACGTAGGAGCGACGTGAGTCGCGATGGCGCTTTCCCGGCAAAGCCCGGTCGCGACTCACGTCGCTCCTACGGTCGGGCGCGCTCGTCGATGACCGCGGTGACCAGCGCGCCGCTGAAGAACACCACGCTGGCGTAGTAGACCCATACCAGCATCAGCACCAGCGTGCCCATCGAGCCGTAAGCGCTGCCGGGCGCGGTATTGGCCAGGTACAGGCCGATGCCGTAGCGGCCCAGGGTGAACAGCAGCGCGGTGATGGCGCCGCCACCCAGTGCCTGGCGCCATGCCACCGGGCGGTCGGGCAGGTAGTGGTAGAGGAAGGCGAAGCCCAGCGCGTACAGCAGCAGCGTGCTCAGGTAGCCCACCGCCGGCAGCAGCGAGGGCAGGTGCGCGAACACCACCTGCAGCGCGGTGGTGGCGACCATCGACACGATCAGCAGGAAGCCCAGCGCCAGCACCACGCCGGCCGAGAAGATGCGCTTCTTCAGCCAGCCCAACGCGCCGTCGAAGCGCTGTTCGTCCGAGCGGAAGATGCGGTTCAGCGCCGCCTGCAGCTGCGCGAACACCACGGTGGCGCCGACGAGCAGCAGCAACAGGCTCCAGGCCCCGGCCAGCGAGCCCAGGTCCGGCCGCGCGCTGGCGTTGGCGATCACCGTGCGCGCCACCTCGGCCACGCTGCTGCCGGCCAGGCCGGCGATCTGCTCGACCAGCGCCTGCTGTGCCGGCGGGTACAGCGAAGCGGTCAGCCACAGCAGCAGCATCAGCAGCGGCGCCAACGACAGCAGGGTGTAGAACGCCAGCGAGGCCGACTGGGTCATCACGTCGGCTTCGACGAAACGCCGCAGCAGCGCCGCCGGCAGGCTGCGCTGCAGCCGTCGTTTCAGGGTGTCGGGGAGGGAAGGGGGCATGCGTGGGAAGGCGGCGCGCACCCGTGGCGGTACTGCCTGCGACGCGGGTGCGCGGTGGCGTTGCCGGCCGCGAAGGATGTAACTGACGCGGCGGCAAAAGGGAGTGAAGCCGGTCGTGTTATGGAGCCATCCGAGCGAGGCCGACCGTAGGTGCGGGGCTTGCCCCGCACGGAGTTTTATCGGGAGAGCCCCTGTGCCGGGCAAGCCCGGCACCTACGCATTTGCGCGGGGCATTGGCCCTGCATCCACCTGCCGGCGGCAGCGAATCAGCCGGCCAGCGCCTGCTTGACCAGCTTGGACACCAGGCCCATGTCGGCCTGGCCGGCCAGCTGCGGCTTGAGCACGCCCATCAGCTTGCCCATGTCGGCGGCGGAGGCTGCGCCGGTTTCGGCGATGGCGGCGTGGACCGCGGCGAGGATCTCGGCTTCGCCCATCTTGGCCGGCAGGTAGCGCTCGATCACCCCGATCTCGTCGCGCTCGACCTTGGCCAGGTCTTCGCGGTTGGCGGCCTCGTACTGGCTCACCGAGTCCCTGCGCTGCTTGACCATCTTGTCCAGCACGCTGATGACCGCGGCGTCGTCCAGCTCGATGCGCTCATCGACTTCGCGCTGCTTGATCGCCGCGTTGATCAGGCGGATCACGCCGAGGGAGTGCTTGTCGCCGCCCTTCATGGCGGCCTTCATGTCGTCGGTCAGTTGCTGTTTCAGGCTCATGGAGCACCTCTTGCGGGATCGGGAATGCGGGGGGCGTGGGTGGAACCCGGGAACGCAAAAAGCCGGCTACGCTCGCGCGTGCCGGCTCCTGCTCCGGTACGGAAGGCCGGGGCCCCCGTTCAGGAGTTGCGTCCGATCAGTACAGGCGCTGACGCTTGGTGACGTCGCGCGAGGAACGGCGCAGCTGGCGCTTCACGGCAGCAGCGGCCTTGCGCTTGCGTTCCTGGGTCGGCTTTTCGTAGAACTCGCGCTTGCGGGTCTCGGCCAGCACGCCGGCCTTTTCGCAGGTGCGCTTGAAGCGGCGGAGCGCAAACTCGAAAGGTTCGTTCTCGCGGACTTTGACGCTGGGCATGGAATCTCCGGGACACAGTGATACCGGGTCACGCCCGGCGAGCCGCGCATTATAGCCGCTTCGCCGGGGCGTGCAAGGGGGGCGGGTAGGCGGGGCCGGGCAACGGGTCCACAATGGCGGCATGAAAGTCCTCGGCATCGAATCCTCCTGCGACGAAACCGGCGTGGCGGTCTACGACACCGCGCTGCCCGGCGCGGCCGCATTGCGCGCCCATGCGGTCTACAGCCAGATCGCCCTGCACGCCGAATATGGCGGGGTGGTGCCGGAGCTGGCCAGCCGCGACCACGTGCGCAAGACCCTGCCGCTGATCCGGCAGACCCTGGACGAGGCCGGCATCGCCGTATCCGAGATCGACGGGGTGGCCTACACCGCCGGGCCGGGGCTGGTCGGCGCGCTGCTGGTCGGCGCCGGGGTCGCGCGCGCGCTGGCGTGGGCGCTGGACGTGCCGGCCATCGGCGTGCACCACATGGAGGGCCACCTGCTGGCGCCGTTGATGGAGGACGACCCGCCGGCGCCGCCGTTCGTGGCGCTGTTGGTATCCGGCGGCCACACCCAGCTGGTGGCGGTGGATGCGATCGGCAGCTACCGCCTGCTCGGCGAAACGCTGGACGACGCCGCCGGCGAGGCCTTCGACAAGACCGCCAAGCTGATGGGCCTGCCGTACCCGGGTGGCCCGCAACTGGCGAAACTGGCCGAAATCGGCACGCCGGGCCGCTTCAGGTTCGCCCGCCCGATGACCGACCGGCCGGGGCTGGATTTCAGTTTCTCCGGCCTGAAGACGCAGGTGCTGCTGGCCTGGCGCGACAGCGATCAGGGCGAGCAGACCCGCGCCGACATCGCCCGCGGCTTCGAGGATGCGGTGGTGGACACGCTGGCGATCAAGTGCGAACGCGCGCTGGACGAAGCCGGCTGCGACGTGCTGGTGGTGGCCGGTGGCGTCGGCGCCAACAGGCGCCTGCGCGCGAAACTGCAGGACGCCGCGCAGCGCCGCGGCGGCCGCGTCTGCTTCCCGCGCCCGTCGCTGTGCACCGACAACGGCGCGATGATCGCCTTCGCCGGCGCGCTGCGCCTGCAGGCCGGCCAGCACAGCGCGGCCGAGGTCAAGGTGGTGCCGCGCTGGGATATGGCGACGTTGCCACCGTTGGCGGCGGGGAACGGGGAACAGGGAACGGGGAATGCCTGATCGCGGCGGGCGGGTAGCGTGGCGGATCGCAATGTGTGTCGCTCCAAGCCGCGCCCCGATGCTTCGTCACCCGATTCCGGCCTTACGCTTTCCTTGACGCGCCGGCACGTACCATTACCGGTTCCCCAATCCCGGTTCCCCGCTTCACACATGGACAAAGTATTCATCGAAGGGCTGGAGATCGACGCCCTGATCGGCATCTACGACTGGGAGCGGCGCATCCGCCAGGTGCTGGTGTTCGACCTGGAAATGGGCTTCGACAACCGCAGGCCCGCCGCCAGCGACGACATCGCCGACACGCTCAACTACAAGGCGGTCAGCAAGCGCTTGATGGACTACGTGCGTGGCTCGGACTTCGGATTGGTGGAAACGCTGGCCGAGCGCTGCGCGCAGATCGTGCTCGACGAGTTCGACGTGCAGTGGCTGCGGCTGAAATTGAGCAAGCCCGGCGCGGTGCGCGGCGCGCGCGCGGTGGGCGTGGTGATCGAGCGCGCTCGCGCACAGTGATGACGAGGTACGGTAAGTGATGTTGGAACAGGTGATGCAGTGGCCGTGGTTGCAGCGGGTGCAGCCGGTGTTGGAAGCCCACCCGGGTGCGTATTCGGTCGTGGCGCTGGCGTTGCTGCTGCTGGCCGCATGGCTGGCCAACTACGTGACCAAGCGGATCCTGCTGCGCGGGCTCAGGCGCATGCTGCGGATGCTGCCGGCCGGGGAGGGCGGCGGCAGGCGCGACCTGAAGGTGATCCCGCGGCTGGCCAACGTGGTGCCCGCGGTGGTGATCGCCGCCGGCATCGCGCTGGTGCCGGGGCTGCCGCCGGGGCTGGTGCATTTCATCGCCGGCGCCTGCCAGGCATGGGTGGTGCTGACCGTGGCCCTGGCCGCGAGCCATGCGCTGGACCTGTGCAACGCCATCTACGAGCGCCGCCCGGACGCGCGCGACAAGCCGATCAAGGGCTACCTGCAGGTGGTCAAGATCGTGGTGTACGTGCTGGCCGGGCTGTCGATCGTGGCCACGCTGGCCGGGGTCAAGCTGCTGCACCTGCTGACCGGGCTGGGCGCGGCCACCGCGGTGCTGATGCTGATCTTCCAGGACACCATCCTGTCGCTGGTGGCCAGCGTGCAGATCAGCGGCGACGGCCGCGTCCGCATCGGCGACTGGATCGAGATGCCCAGCCAGAACGCCGATGGCGATGTGATCGACATCGCCCTGCACACGGTCACCGTGCAGAACTGGGACAAGACCATCACCACCTTCCCGACCCGGAAGCTGGTCACCGAGTCGTTCAAGAACTGGCGCGGCATGCAGCAGTCGGGTGGGCGCCGGATCAAGCGCTCACTGTATCTGGACCAGCACAGCGTGGGTTTCCTCGACGACGCCGCGCTGGCGCGGCTGGAACGTTTCGGCCTGCTCGACGACTACCTGGCGGGCAAGCGCGAGGAACTGGCGCAGTGGAATGCACGGGTCGCGCAGGCGCACCCGGAGGAGGTCAACGCGCGCCGGATGACCAACCTCGGCAGCTTCCGCGCCTATGTCGAGCGCTACCTGCGCAGCCACCCCGGCATCAACCAGGGCATGACCCTGATGGTGCGGCAGCTGGCGCCGACGCCGCAGGGGCTGCCGCTGGAGCTGTACTGTTTCACCGCCTCGGTCGCGTGGGTGCAGTACGAGGCGGTGCAGGCGGACGTGTTCGACCACCTGCTGGCGATCCTGCCGGAATTCGGCCTGCGCGTGTTCCAGCAATCCAGCGATGCGATGCTGATGGCGCTGCGGGAACGGGCGGTGGCGTGAGCCGGCGCCGCCGGGTTTCACGGCGGCGGCGCTAGAATCCGCGCCCTGAAAGCGTTTTCCCCCCAAGGACTGCCAGTGGCTGCCGACCGTATCGAAACCCTGCTCGCGCGCATGACCGTGGAGGAAAAGGTCGGCCAGCTGGGTGTGTTCGCCGACATGGTCCGCCCGTTCGCGCCGGACGTGAACCCGGAAGCCAACGTACGCAACGCCGAGCAGGTGCTGGAGCAGGTGCGCGCCGGGCGCGTGGGCTCGCTGTTCAACGGCGTCGGCGCCGCGCTGGGGCGGCAGATCCAGCGGGTGGCGGTGGAGGAGAGCCGGCTCGGCATCCCGGTGGCGCTGGCCGCCGACGTGATCCACGGCATGCGCACGGTGTTCCCGATCCCGCTGGGCGAGGCCGCCAGCTTCGAGCCGGAACTGGCGCAGCGCACCGCCCGTGCCACCGCCATCGAGGCCACCGCCGCCGGCCTCCACTGGACCTACGCGCCGGCGGTGGACGTGGCCCGCGACCAGCGCTGGGGCCGTGGCGCCGAAGGCGCCGGCGAGGACGTGCTGCTGGGCTGCGCGTTCGCCGCCGCGCGCGTGCGTGGATTCCAGGGCGATGACCTGGCAGCTGCCGATTCGCTGCTGGCCACGCCCAAGCATTTCGCCGCCTATGGCGCGGTCGCCGCCGGCATGGAATACGCACAGGTGGACATCGCGCCGCAGACCCTGCATGACGTGCACCTGCCGCCGTTCAAGGCGGCACTGGCGGCCGGCGCGCGCGCGCTGATGAGCGCGTTCAACGACATCAACGGCGTGCCGGCCAGCGCCAACCACTGGCTGCTGACCGACCTGCTGCGCGGGCAATGGGGCTTCGACGGCGTTGTGGTGTCCGACTACACCGCCGACATGGAGCTGGTCGCGCACGGTTATGCAGCCGACGAACGCGATGCCACCTGCAAGGCGTTCGGCGCCGGGCTCGACCTGAGCATGCAGAGCGGCTTCTACGCCGCGCACCTGCCGGCGCTGGTGGAGAGCGGGCAGGTGCCGATGGCGCTGCTGGATGCGTCGGTGCGGCGCATCCTGCGCCTGAAGGAAGCCATCGGCCTGTTCGACGACCCCTACCGCTCGCTGGACCCGGCGCGCGAGGCCGACACTTCGTACATCGCCGTGCACGACGCGCTGGCGCGCGATGCGGCGCGGCGCTCGATCGTGCTGCTGAAGAACGACGGCGCGCTGCTGCCGCTGCGCAGGGGCGGGCAGAAAATCGCGTTGATCGGCCCGTTCGCGCAGGACCGCGACAACATCGAGGGCTGCTGGACGCTGTTCGGCGACAAGTCGCGCTACGTCACGCTGGACGCCGGCGTGCGCGCGGCGCTGGACGACGAGGCGCTGCTGGAAGTGGTGCCCGGCTGCGCGCTGGAGGAACCGCTGGACGGCGGCATCGACGCGGCGGTGGCCGCCGCGCGCCGCGCCGACGTGGCGGTGCTGGCGCTGGGCGAACCGCAGCGCTACAGCGGCGAGGCGCAGTCGCGGGTGGAGATCACCCTGCCGCCGGCACAGCAGGCGCTGGCCGAGGCGGTGGCCGCCACCGGCATCCCGGTCGTGGTGTTGCTGCGCAACGGCCGCGCACTGGCGCTGCACGGTGCGGTGCGCGATGCGCGGGCCATCGCGGTGACGTGGTATCTCGGCACCCAGACCGGCCATGCCGTGGCCGACGTGCTGTTCGGCGACTACAACCCGTCCGCGCGCCTGCCGGTGAGCTTCCCGCGGCACTCCGGGCAGCAGCCGTATTTCTACAGCCACCCGCGCAGCGGCCGTCCGGAACTGCCGGGAGTGACCGAGTTCAAGGCGCGCTGGCGCGAGGTTCCCAACGCGCCGCTGTATGCCTTCGGCCACGGCCTGGGCTATGCCGGCTTCGACTACGGTACGCCGCGGTTGAGCACGCAGCGGCTGGGGTGGGACGACGAACTGGTCGTCACCACCACCGTCACCAACACCGGCGCGGTGGCCGGCGAGGAAGTGGTGCAGCTGTACGTGCACGACCGCGTCGCCAGCCGCGTGCGCCCGGTGCGCGAGCTCAAGGCCTTCGCCAAGGTCCTGCTGGCACCGGGCGAGGCGAGGGACGTGGTGTTCCGGCTCGACCGGCAGCAGCTGGCCTTCACCGGTGTTGATGGTGTGTTCGCCGCCGAACCGGGCCTGTTCGACCTGTGGGTGTGCGCTTCGTCGGCCAGCGGCGAGCCGGTGCAGTTCGAGTTGCAGGCACCTGCCGGCGCTTGACCGGGCGCGCCCGGCTCCCACGATGCGGGGTCTGGCACGTAGCTGCGGGGCTTGCCCCGCAGGAGGCATTGGCGGGAAAGCCCCGTCGGCACCTGCGCCTTGGGTGACAGTTGACACATTGAAGCAGCGGCCGGCCGTGTGATGCTCGCGTCGTCCAACGGAGAGCCGCCATGCCCGCACCGCTGCCCGTCTACATGCCCTGGCTGATGACCGCCGGCTTCGGCTGGCTGTACTATCGCCGCATCCGCCGCCATTTCGGCTGGCAACCGTGGCGGCCGCGCCGCACCGTCGTGCGCATCGTGCTGCTGGCGGTGGTGGTGGCATTGTTGGGACTGGCCGCGCTGTACCTGCCGCACGTGGCACCGGGCATGCTGGCCGGCGCGGTGGCGGGTGCCGCGTTGGGGGTGTTCGCGCTGCGCCACACCCGCTTCGGCGCGCGTGACGGCCAGCCGGGCTATACGCCCAATCCGTGGATCGGTGGCGGGCTGTCGCTGCTGCTGGTCGCGCGGCTGGCCTGGCGCTGGTACGACGGTGCGTTCAGCCAGGGCATGGCCTCGGGTGCGGGCAATGCCAGCCCATTGACCCTGAGCCTGGCCGCCGCATTGGTCTGCTACGGGCTGGTGCAGGCCATCGGCCTGAACCTGCGCATGCGCCGGGGGGATGGCGGGGGCGGTTGACGTCCGGCCCGCGGGTGGATCGGGCATGCCCGGTGTGCCGTGTCGTACAGGCACTATCGCCGGGGACGTAGCCCCGGACTGTGCGTCGGCGAGGTTGTGCCGGCAGGTCGGGGCCATGCCCTCGACGCGCATGGATTGAATGCCTGCCCGCCTCGCGTCACTGCGCTGGCTGCGGCCTGCGGTCGTCATGGCCCAGCAGCCGCGCCGGCAGCATCAGCAGGGCGCGCAGGAAGGCGAACAGCGCCGAGAAGGTGATGCCGACCAGCCGGAACGGCAGCGACAGCAGCCACGCCAGCGGCCACAGCACCAGCGCGAGCAGTGCCAGCGGCCAGCACAGCACCCACAGCAGGCACCACAACAGCAGGACGGTCAGGGCTTTCATGGTCGTGCTCGCGTCGCTCGGCGCTGCACATGCAGCGGCTGCCACGATGGAAGCCTGCGCCGCCGCCGGCAAGCGCGATGCGACGAAACCGGGAATGCGGCGACGAAATGCGTCTTTCCCCGCCTTCAACCGGGCAGCCACGCGCGGGCGAGGGCGGCATCGGCGTCGATGCCGGCGGGCAGGGCGCCGTAGGTGGCCGCGCGCGCGTCGCCGAGGCGGGCGCCGCACCAGTCGCGCGCCAGTGGGTGACCGCCGCGCAGCAGGGCCGCGCCCTGCAGCAGCAACGCCAGCCGTTCGACGAGGGCACGTGCGCCGGCCTCGTCCGCGCCGGCTTCCAGCAGTGCCAGGCCGGCGTGCAGTGCCGCGTCGAAGCGTGCGTCGATGCCGGCCGCCGCCTGCAGTTCGCGGCGCAGCGCTACCCCGGTCGCGGGCTCGCGCGCCAGCGCGCGCAGCACGTCCAGGCATTGGATGTTGCCGCAGCCCTCCCAGATCGAGTTGAGCGGGGCCTGCCGGTACAGCCGCGGCAGCAGCGTGTCCTCGATGTAGCCGATGCCGCCCAGGCATTCCTGCGCCTCGTTGACCAGGCCCGGCGCGCGCTTGCAGATCCAGTACTTGCCGATGGCGGTGGCGATCCGTGCCAGCGCCGCCTCGTGCGGGTCGTGCGCCGCGCGGTCGACCGCACCGGCCACGCGCAGCGCCAGCGCGGTGGCCGCTTCCGACTCCAGCGCCAGGTCGGCCAGCACGCTGCGCATCAGCGGCTGCCCGAGCAGCGGCTTGCCGAACGCGCTGCGGTGGCGGGCATGGTGCAGCGCCTGTCGCAGCGCCATCCGCATCAGCCCGGCCGAGCCCAGCATGCAGTCCAGCCGGGTGAGCATCACCATCTCCAGGATGGTGGCCACGCCGCGCCCTTCGGCGCCGATGCGGCAGGCCCATGCGTTCTCGAACTCGACCTCGCTGGAGGCGTTGGACCAGTCGCCCAGCTTGTCCTTCAGCCGCATCAGGCGCAGTGCGTTCTTCGCACCGTCCGGCTGCCAGCGCGGCAGCAGGAAGCAGCTCAGGCCGCCGGGCGCCTGCGCCAGCACCAGGAAGGCATCGGACATCGGCGCGGAGAAGAACCACTTGTGCCCGACCAGCAGGTATTCGCCCTCCGCCGCCAGCGGCATGGCGCGGGTGGTGTTGGCGCGCACGTCGCTGCCGCCCTGCTTCTCGGTCATGCCCATGCCGAGGGTGACGCCGCGCTTGTGCGCCATCGGCAGGTCACGGCCGTCGTAGTCGAAGGCGCAGGCCTTGTCCGCCCATTCGCGCAGTGCCGGTGCCTGCCGCAGCACCGGCACCGCGGCGTGGGTCATGGTCAACGGGCAACTGCTGCCGGGCTCGGCCTGGTAGTGCAGGTAGCTGAGCGCGGCGCGCGCAACATGCGCGCCCGCTTGCGGCTGCGTCCATGACAGTGCGGCCACGCCGTGCGCGACCGCCTTGCCCATCACGTCGTGCCAGGCGGCGTTGAACTCGACCCGGTCCAGGCGCCGGCCGTAGGCGTCGTGGGTCTTCAGGCGCGGGCGGTCGCGGTGCGCGTCGTCGGCCAGGTGCAGCAGTTCGCCACCGGCCAGCGGGCCGTAGCCGGCAAGGTGCGCGGCGAACGCATCGCCGCCCTCGCGCGCGACCGCTTCGCGCAGGCCCACGTCGTCCTTCCACAGGTCGAACGGCCCGGGCGGTGGCGGCTGGTTGTGGACGTCGTGGGTCGCGAACGTGGCCTGTTTCATCGTGGCTTTCCCGGCAAATGCGCGTACGGGGCAAGCCCCGTGCCTACGGACGCGGCGTCAATTTCAGCAGTCGTGCCTTGCTGCCGTCCTCCAGCAGCCATAGTGCACCGTCCGGGCCCTGCGCCACCGCGCGGATGCGCTGGCCCATGTCGAAGCGCTCGGCCTCGCGCGCGTTGTCGCCGTCGAAGGCCACGCGCACCAGCGCCTGCGACGACAGCCCGCCGATGAAGGCGCTGCCGCGCCATTGCGGGAACAGCGCACCGTCGTAGATGAGCAGGCTGGACGGGGAGATCACCGGGGTCCAGCTGACCTTGGGCGCGACGAATTCCGGACGGGTGTCGTGGTCGGGGATCGGGCGGCCGTCGTAGTGGTCGCCGTTGGAGACCAGCGGGTAGCCGTAGTTGCCGCCGCGCTGGATCAGGTTCAGCTCGTCGCCGCCCTTCGGGCCCATCTCGTCGGCCCACAGCCGGCCCTGCGCATCGAAGGCCATGCCGAGGATGTTGCGGTGGCCCAGCGACCACACCTGGTCGGCCGGCGCGCCCTGCGCGGCGAACGGGTTGTCGGCCGGCACGCTGCCGTCGTCGTTGAGGCGGATGATCTTGCCGAGGTTGGTCTTCATGTCCTGCGCCGGGTCGAACTTCTGCCGTTCGCTGGAACTGACCCACAGCTTGCCGTCGGCGTCGAACAGCAGGCGGTGGCCGTAGTGGCCGTTGCCGCTGACCTTCGGCGTCTGCCGCCAGATCACCTGTGCATCCACCAGCCTGCCGCCGCCATCGGCATCGAGCTGCAGCTTCGCGCGCGCCACCGCCGCGCCGCGGGTGTCGCCCTCGCCTTCCTCGGCATAGCTGTAATAGACCAGCCCGTTGTCGGCGAAATGCGGGTGCAGCGCCACGTCGCCGAAGCCGCCCTGGCCGCCGTAGGCCACCCGTGGCACGCCAGCAATCTCGCCACGCTTGCCGCTGGCCGGATCGAAATGGACCAGCTTGCCGGCCTTTTCGGTGACCAGCAGGCTGCCATCGGGCAGGAAGGCCATCGCCCACGGTTCGTCGAAGCGTGCGACCTCGGTGGTGGTGAAGGGTTGTTGTGCGGGCTTGAGCGCCGCCTCGGCGGCCGGGTCGGCGGCGCAGGCGGCGGTGAACAGGGCGGGTACGAGGCCAAGGGCCAGGCCAAGCAGCATGGAACGGGGCATGGTGTTCTCCCGGGAGTGGGTGGAAGGCGATGCGTGTCGTCGCCACACGATACACGCGCGGTGTGGCGGCGTGCTCACGGCATGGTGATGCTCAGCCATCGGCCGGCGCGTCGTCCGCCTGCGGCCCGCCGTGCCGGGCGACGATCGACGTCGCGGTCATGTCGCCGGTGGTGTTGCCGATGGTGCAGAACACGTCGGGGATGGTGTCCACCGCCAGCAGCACCCCCAGCGGTTCGATCGGCAGGCCCATGCTCTGGGTGATCGGCATGTTGTTGGTCATGAAGTTGGCCTGGCCGGGCAGGCCGGTGGAACCCATGCTGATCGCCGCGGCCAGCAGCACCGCCACCGCGTACTGCGAGAACGTGATGTCGATGCCGTACAGCCAGGCGATGAAACTGGCCACGGCGATGTACTGCGCCGGGCTGGTGATGCGGAACAGCGACACCGCCATCGGCAGCACCAGCGAGGTCAGCGCCGCCGGATAGCCGAGGCGGTTGCGGGCGCTGTCGATCATCGCCGGCAGCGAGGCCAGCGAGGACTGCGTGCTGCCGGCGATCACCTGCACCGGCACCAGCGCGGCGGCGAAGCGGCGCAGGCCCTCGCGCGCGGCGAGCAGGGCCACCACGTACAGCAGCAGGGTGATCAGGACGTAGATCACGCACATCAGCACGATGTACCAGCCGAGCACGCCGAGCACGCTCATGCCGACCTCGGCGCAGACCACCAGCACCAGCGCGAACACGCCCAGCGGCGCGGCCCACAGCACCCAGCGCACGATGGTGATCATGGTGTCGCCGACGATGCGGACGATGTCCAGCACGCGCTCGCGGCGCGCGGCGTCCTGCCGGCTCAGGGCGAAGCCGAAGAACATCGCGAACACCACCAGCGGCAGCATCGCGTTGGCCGAGGCCACCGCCAGCACGTTGCTGGGGATCAGCGAGGCGATCCACTGCCCGGCGCTGGCCGGCGCGGACTGCGTTTTCGGCGCGTGCAGGGCCTCGCGGAAGGCCAGCAGGGTGGCGCTGTCGTGCGGCACCAGCCCCAGCAGCGCCGGGGTGACCACCGCCGAGAACGCGGCCGCACCCACCAGCAGCACGACGAACACGCCGATCGCGTTGCGCGCCATGCGCCCGGACGCGGCGGCGTTGCTGGCGGTGTTGACGCCGACGATGACCAGCGCGGTGACCAGCGGCACCACGGTCATCTGCAGGGCATTGAGCCACAGCCGGCCGATGGGCCGGGCGATGTCGGCCACCTGCAAGGCCAGCGCCTTGTCGATGCCGGTCAGGGCGAGGCCGACCACGGCGCCGGCCAGCAACGAGAGCAGCACCTTGACCGGTGCGGAGAGGCGGAAGCGGAGGGTGGATGTGGTCATGGGCCGGGTGATCGGGAATGGGTGGAGGAATGCTCAAGCCCCTCTCCCTCTGGGGCGATAGGGCACGGTTTGCGCGCCATTGGCGCGCGTGTCCTGGAGCGCCCACGCCGCTGGCGTGGGCCGGGGCGCGGAGCGGGGGTTGGGGAGATGGTCGGGGCGAAGCCCTCGCGGTGTCCAACTGCGCGAGGCTTCGCCCATACCCTCATCCGCCCCTTCGGGGCATCTTCTCCCGGAGGGAGAAGGGAAAAGCAGGAGCCCGATGCTTCATCGGATTACGGGTGCAACGGTGGCAGTTGAAGGTGCGACGTCAGTCGCGACCTCGGGTTTGTCGGGGGTTGTCGCGACTGCAGCCGCAGGTCGGGGTTACACCCCCGACGCCGGCACCTTCATATCCCGCGCGTCGGGGGCATGGCCCCGACCTACCTTTGGTTGGGTGCTCTGCGCGGGCAGGCCCCAGCTTTCGCGCAGGCGCTCGTACTCGGCTTCCGGCAGCAGCACGAACAGCGGGTGCGCGGCCGGGGCGAGCCAGCCGAGCAGGGCGCCCATGCGCTCGGGTTCCATCGCGGTGCAGCCGGCGGTGGCTTCGCCGGCTTGCCGCCACAGGTGGGCGAAGATGCAGCTGCCGCGGCCGGGCTCGGCGCGTGGGTTGTGTTCGATCACGAAGCCCTCGCGGTAGCGGCGGTCGCCGTCGTTGTGCAGGTCCAGCCGCATCGGTTCGCTGGAACCCTCCACCGCATCGGCGCCGACCGCCTCGGCATCGACGATGCGGTTGTAGAACGGCGAGTCGGGCACGTCCATGCAGTAGTTGCTCGCCAGCATCGGCCGGTACGGCATGCCGCTGTCGATGCGCGGCGCATAGCCGAACGCCTCGCCGATGGTGAACACGCCGGCCGGGCTGCGGCCGTCGCCTTCCTGCTTCTGCGGGCCGTCGGCCTGCGCCGGGTGCAGGCCGATGCCCCAGGCGCTACCGTTGCGGCCCAGCGCCACGTCGAACGCGGCGCCGTGGGCCTGCCAGCCGTGCGCGGCGCGTTCGTAGGCCTGCAGGCGGCCGGCCGGCGCGTCCCATGACGGCGTGGTCACCACCACCAGCTGCATGGCGTCGTGGACGGGCGTGGTGGCGACGGCCGCCGGCGCGAACAGGGCAAGCAGCGGCAACAGCCGGCGGGCGGCGCAGCGGAACGGGAAGGGCATGGCGGTGGCTCCGGTCATCAGGTGTCGATCATCTGCTGGATGCGTTCCTGGTTCTGCGCGAGCTGGCGCTGGCGGTCCGGGTTGGCGTGGCACAGCAGCACGAACACGAAGTCGAGCAGGTATTGCAGCGAGCAGCGGTACAGCAGCTGTGCCACCGGCGGCTGCGGGTCGTGGGCGCAGATCGCCAGCGAGGCGTCGGCGTGGGCGCGCAGCGGGTTGGCGGTGTGGCGGGTGATCGACACCACCTTGCCGCCGGTCTCCTGGAACTGGCGCGAGAGCTGCCACAGCTGCGGCAGCTTGCCGAACTCGGAGAACACCAGCAGCACGTCGCCGGGGCGCGCCGCGGACAGGTTGGCGGTCATCAGGATCGGGTCGGCGTGCTGCACGGTGAGGATGCCCAGCAGGGCCAGGCGCATGGCGAACTCGCGGGCGTACAGGCCGTCGTCGCCGAGGCCGTAGACGAACACCTTGGGGGCGGCGTCGATCAGCGCGATCACCGCTTCCACTTCTTCCTGCGGGTTGGCGACGCGGGTTTCCTCTTCGGCGGCGGTCTTGGCGCGGCGCAGGGTGTCGGCCAGGTGCTGGTAGCCGCTGGGGGCTTGCTCGGGCGGCCATTCGGTGACGCCGCCGTTGCCGTTGCCGGCCAGGGCGACGGCGGCGCCGACGGAATACTTGAGGTCGGGGTAGCCCTTGAAGCCGAGTTTCTGGCTGAACTTGACTACGCTGGACTGGCTGATGCCCAGGGCATTGGCCAGTTGCTGGGAGGAGTAGTCGCGCAGCAGGTGGGCGTTATCGAGGATGAAGTCGGCGATGCGGCGTTCGATCGCCGACATCTGGTCACGCTCGGAGCGGATTTTCACCAATGGGGGCATGGGCGGGTCGTCGGCTGCGAAGGGGTGACTCTAAAAGGATTTTCCGGGGGCGGTAAGGCCTTGCGGTGTGATGCCGGGAGTGCGGGAAGTGCTGTTGCTGTTGCTTTTGCTGTTGTTTCTGCCTTTGATTTTCCGGGTTCCCTTCCGTAGCGACGGAGCCGACGGACAAGACCCCGCAGGGGCGACGTGCATGGATGCACGTCGTTTTTCGACGAGACAGGGATGTCTCGTCGAAAAATCCCGGCGGCGGAGTGGACCCGCGGCACGCAGTGCCGTGGGTGCGTAGGCAGGGCGTGCTTTCTTTTGGCTACCTTTTCTTTGCACGAGCAAAGAAAAGTAGCTCGCTCCCCGAAAGGGGAGCGAAAGCCTTTGCTCCTGCTGTCCTGCTTCGTGCGAAGGCAGAGCTTCAAGAAAAGCCTGAAAGCAGAGCTTTCACTCCTGCTCCGCAGGAGCGAGTCACTTTGACCAGCCATTCGGCTGTTGAAAAAGCGCCTCTTTGCTTGTGCAAAGAAAAGTAACCAAAAGAAAGCACAGCCGGGACGCGAGCCGATGCGGCGCAGCCGCATCGGTCCCCTGCGCTCCTCGCGGGCCGGGGGGACGGCGCACAACTCGCTTCGCTCAGACACGTGCGCCTCTTCGCCCCCCGTCCCGCTGCGGTGCTCGGCTCGCTCTACGGCAGGGGAAGTCAAAAGCCGAAGGGCAACGGCAAAATCGCGAACAACAGCAACAGCAACAGCAACAGCAACAGCAACAGCAACAGCAACAGCGCTGGGGCCGGTTGCCGGTGCTGCCGTGGTCATGGCTTCAGCATCTCCAGCCCGTCGACCTCGGTGATGCCCAGGCCCGGTGCGTCGGTGATGCTGATCTCCGACTCGTTGAAGATCACCCCGCCGCGCACCGGGTTGAACTGCCCCAGCGACGGCCCGTCCAGGTCCACCTTGGTGATCGCGTCGGCCTTGGCCACCGCCAGGTGCACCGCCGCGGCCACGCTGATGCTCGATTCGAGCATGCAGCCGATCATGCACGGGATGCCGTGCAGCGCCGCGATGTCGGCCACCTTGATCGCGTTGGAAAGGCCGCCGGTCTTCATCAGCTTGATGTTGATGATGTCCGCCGCGCGCTGCTGGATCAGGTCGAACACCTGGTGCGGGCCGAACACGCTCTCGTCGGCCATCACCGGCGTGTTGACCCGCTCGGTGACGTACTTCATGCCGTCGATGTCGGCGGCCTTGACCGGCTGCTCCAGCAGCTCCAGCACCACCCCGGCGTTCTCCAGCGCGTGCATCGCGTACACCGCCTGCTTGGCGGTCCAGCCCTGGTTGGCGTCCAGCCGCAGCAACGCGCGGCCCTCGACCGCGGCGTGGATCGCCTTGACCCGTTCGATGTCCAGGCCGATGTCCTTGCCGACCTTGATCTTCAGCGACTCGAAGCCGCGCTCGACCGCCGACAGCGAGTCGGCCACCATTTTGTCGATGTAGTCCACGCTGATGGTGATGTCGGTGGTGATCACCGGGTCGCCGCCGCCGAGCATCTGGTACAGCGGCGCGCCGTGCAGCTGCGCCCACAGGTCGTAGATGGCGATCTCCACCGCCGCCTTGGCGCTGGTGTTGCGCTCCAGCGAGCCCTGCACCAGGGCGCAGATGCGGTTGAGGTTGGCGATGTCCTCGCCGATCAGCCGCGGCTTGATGCACTGGGTGATCGCCTCGATGATCGAGCCGTGGGTGTCGCCGGTGATCACCGCGGTGGCCGGCGCCTCGCCGTAGCCGGTGTGGCCGCTGTCGGTGCGCACCAGCACCACGATGTCCTCGACCGTCTCCACGGTGCGCAGCGCGGTCTTGAACGGGGTCTTCAGGGGCACGCGCAGCATGCCCAGTTCGATGTCGGTGATCTTCATTTGGCGGTTCGCGGGCGGATGCGCTGGATGTTGGTGATGCGGTCGACGTAGCTGGCGGTGTCGCTGGCCATCATCGGCTGCAGCGGTGTCACCGACACGCCATTGAGGTGGGCCGGCACACGCTTGCCGTCGGCGCCGAACCAGCTGCCGCCGGAGGTGTCGTGGATCATCCACGCCATGCCGTCGGCGTGGCCGAGGGTGAGCATCACGTGGCCGGGGATGTAGACCAGGTCGCCGACCTGCAGCGCGCCCACCGCGGCGTCGCGACGGGCCTTGCCGTCGTTGTCGCCGAAGGCGAGGCGATCCAGCGCCGGGCTCACCGCCTGCGCGCTGGTGTTGCGCGGCAGCAGCACGCCGAAGCTGCGGTAGACCTCGGAGACGAAGCCGCTGCAGTCGCGGGTGTCGTAGGCATGGCCCCAGCCGTAGCGCTCGCCGAGGAACTTGAACGCCTGGGTGACGAGGTTGCGCGGGGTCAGCGGCAGGTAGTCGTCGCGGCTGTCCTGCGAGCGCGGCAGCAGCGCCGGCAGCAGGACGAGGCTGCCGTCGTCGTTGCGCGCCGGCAGCTGGATGACGTGGCCGGCATGGCCCTGCTGGCCGTTGACCGGCTGCAGCGGCGGCCAGTCGGCCAGCACCGGCACGCGCACGCCCATGTCCAGCTGCAGCCGCGACAGGCGCGGCTCCTCCGGCGTGTAGGCGGTGAAGGCGGTGGCGCCGGTGATCACCCGGTACGGGCCGTGGGCGCCATAGCCGAACACCTGCGCGGCGCCGCCGATGCCGACGAAGCGTTTTTCGATCCATGCCACGTAGCGCTCGCTGGCGACGAACAGCCAATCGCCGTCGGCGCTTTCGTGCAGCACCGCCACCGCGTCGCCGGGGAACAGCGCCGATTCCTGGAAACGGTCGATGTCGGTATCGCCGCGGCTGCTGAACACGCGCAGCCCGGTGGGGAAGGCGCGCAGCGCGGCGCGGTGCACGACCAGCCCGTACTGGACCGGGCGGCTGGCGGGGATGCGGTCAAGCGCGAGGTTGTCGCTGACCGCGCGCAGCTGCGCGGTGCCGACCTCGTTGCCCTGCACGTCGTACAGCGTGCGCGTCGGCAACTGCGAGATGGCATCGATTCGCTGGCGCACGAAATCGCGCGCCAATGTGGCCGGCAGCGCGCGCAGGTCGTGGATGGAGGCGTCGAGCTGGCGCATGCGCGCGTTCTGCGCGGCGATGCCGGCGCGGTCGAGGATCACCTGGTCCGGTTCGGCCTGGCGCGCGATCCAGTAATCGGGCGACAGGTAGGCCTCGTGCAGGCCGACGATGCCGGCGTGGCCGGGTTCGACCGCGGGCGCGGGGCCGCGCGCGAAGGCCGGCACCGCGCACAGGGCCGCGGCAAGCAGCAGCACGCGCGCAAGCGGCAGCCGGGAGGAAAGGGCGTTCATCGGTGGGCTCCATCGGGATGCGTGAAGAATAGTTATTCCTTTGTTCGTCGAAAGCAAGAATAAATTATTGACCGCCCATCGGGGTCGTGCTACACCACGGCCACCACCCTGCACCCGGGAAGTGTTGCCGTGGAATCCGCGTTTCGCCAGTTCGCCCTCGTTCTTGTCGCCTCCCGGCAGCGCCGGTTCGCTGCCGGGCTGCTGTGCCTGCTGCCGTTCGCGGCCACCGCGGGCGAGCCGCTGGCGCAGGTGGCCGCGCGCGTGGACCGCGGCGATTTCGCCGCCGCGCAGGCGCAAATCGATGCGGCACTGCGGCAACGGGACATGCCCGTCGCGCAGCGCGAAGACTGGTTGTTCCAGCGCGAGCGCATGCGCCGGATACGGCTGGACTTCAGCCTTGGCCGCGAACAGGCGATGGCGGCGGTGCGCCGCTACATCCCCGACCTGCGCGAGGAAGAATTCCGCGACTGGGACGAGGCCGGGTTGATCGAGCACCTGGACATCGACGGCGAGCGCCGCTGGTTCAAGCGCGCGCCGTCCAACCTGTTCCGGGTCAGCACGGCGGCGGTGGCGCGGCGTGCGCCCACGATCAAGCCGCCCGCGCCCGGCCCGTTCGAGGTACCGACCCCGCACCATGCCGAAGTGCTGGCCGCCGCGCAGGCCAGCGGTGCTTCCAGCGTCGCGCCGCGGCGGGTGCGGGTGACGCAGTCACTCACGGTCGCCGCCGACGCGGTGCCGGCCGGCGAAACCGTGCGCGCGTGGATCCCGTACCCGCGCGCCATCGCCGGCCAGCAGCAGGACATCCACTGGCTGGGCAGCGTGCCGGAAGGTGCGCGGGTGGCGCCGGAATCGACCCTGCAGCGCACCGCCTACCTGGAGCGCACGGCGGTGGCCGGCAGCCCCACCGAGTTCTCGGTCAGCTACGAGCTGACGGTGTATGCGCGCCACGTCGCCATCGACCCGGCCAAGGTGCAGCCGACGCCGCACGACCCGGCGCTGGCGCCGTACCTGGCCGAGCGCGCACCGCACGTGCAGTTCACCCCGGCGCTGCGCGCGTTCTCGCGCGAGGTGGTGGGCGATGAAACCCATCCGTACCGCGTCGCGCGCAGGCTGTTCGACGCGGTGGACCGCATCCCGTGGGGCGGTGCGCGCGAATACTCGACGATCAGCAACATCAGCGATCACGCATTGCATGCCAACCATGCCGACTGCGGCCAGCAGACGCTGCTGCTGATCGCGCTGCTGCGCCTGAACGGCATCCCCGCGCGCTGGCAGTCGGGCATGGTGTATTCGGACGACGCGGTGGGCTACAGCAACCTGCACGACTGGGGCGCGCTGTACCTGGCGCCCTACGGCTGGGTGCCGATGGACGTGACCACCGGCGCGCTCGACAGCGCGCAACCGGCGCTGCGCGACTTCTATTTCGGCGGGCTGGACGCCTACCGCATCACCTTCAACGACGACTACGCGCAACCGCTGTGGCCGGCCAAGCGGCACTTCCGCTCGGAAACGGTGGATTCGCAACGCGGCGAAGTGGAGTGGGCCGGCGGCAACCTCTATTTCGACCAGTGGGATTACGACTTCCGGTGGCAGCTATTGCCGTCGCCGGAGGCTTGAAGCGCTGCAACACCGCCGTACTTCCAACCTCTGCAGGAGAGAGCAGAACGATGAACACGAAAATGCTGAAGAAGGCGGCGCTCGCCGTCGCGCTGGGCGCCTGCATGGGGGCGCTGGCACCCACGGTCATGGCGCAGAGCGCCACCGGCGCCATCGCCGGCCGCGCCAACGCCGGTGACCAGATCACCATCACCAATACCGCCACCGGCCTGACCCGCACCGTCACCGCCAGCCGCGACGGCAACTATCGCCTCGGCCAGCTGCCGGTGGGCGACTACCGCCTGCAGCTGCAACGCGACGGCCGCAGCGAGGGCGAGCCGTTGAGCGTCAACGTGGCGCTGGGCGGCACCACCACGGTCAATCTCGGCGGTGGCGGCGAGGCGATAACGCTGGACTCGATCCAGGTGGTCGGCTCGCGCATCGTCAACCGGGTGGACGTGTATTCGACCGAGACGGTCACCACCGTTTCCCGCGAAGAACTGGCGCGCATGCCGGTGGCGCAGGACATGGGCTCGGTGGCCCTGCTGGCGCCGGGCGTGATCGGCGGCAACTCCTCGTTCGGCGGCATCAGCTTCGGCGGCTCGTCGGTGGCCGAGAACTCGGTCTTCATCAACGGCCTGAACGTCACCGACTTCTACCGCCGGCAGAGCTTTTCCAGCGCGCCGTTCGCCTTCTTCCAGGAATTCCAGGTCAAGACCGGCGGCTATTCGGTGGAATTCGGCCGCAGCACCGGCGGCGTTATCAACGCGGTGACCCGCTCCGGCAGCAACGAATTCAAGAGCGGCGTGGAGTTCACCTTCGAGCCGAACGCATGGCGCTCGAAGGCGGAAGACCACCAGTTCGACAGGGTCGACGGCGACGGCACCGCGGCCTCGGCCGTGTACAAGGCCAGCCACGACACCAGCAGCTTCATGAAGGCGAACGTGTGGGCGTCCGGCCCGCTGGTGAAGGACAGGCTGTTCTTCTTCGGCATGTACGAGCAACGCGAGGGCAGCTACGGCAACACCAACAACGCCGGCACCGAATGGTCGCGCGCCAAGTCCGACAACGGATTCTGGGGCGCCAAGCTGGACTGGAACATCACCGATGACCATCGGCTCGAACTGCTGGCCTTCTCCGACGAGGGCAGCACCGACAATTCGACCAGTCTTTACGACTTCGACACCCGCGCCATCGGTGACCTGAAGGGCACCAGCGTGGACGATGGCGGCGGCAAGAACGGCTCGCTGACCTACATCGGCCAGTTCGGCGACAACTTCACCGCCAAGGCGATGTACGGCGTCAACCGCAGCCAGGCGCTCAGCGCCTCGCCGGCCGACGCGCTGTGCTCGCAGGTACTCATCGATGCCAGCTACAACAGCGTCTACACCGCGATGGGCCAGCCGGCGGTCAGCTGCCACCCCAGCACGTCGACGTCCGTGGTCGACCACCATGACGAGCGCAAGGTGGGGCGCCTGGATTTCGAATGGGTGCTGGGCGACCACCTGCTGCGCTTCGGCCTGGACCGCGAGGAAATGACCACGGACCGCACCACTCGCTACCCGGGTTCGACCGGCATGCGTTACTCGGTCTTCGGTGCCACGCCCGGCGCCGAGCTGGACAATGGCGCGCTGGTGCCCGGCGGCGTCGACGCGATCGTGATGGGGCGCCGGCGCATCGACGGCGGCGTGTTCGAGACCACGGCCAACGCGTACTACCTGGAGGACGTCTGGAGCGTCACCCCCAACCTGGTGCTGAACCTGGGCGTGCGCGTGGACGGTTTCGACAACAAGACCGCCAGCGGCGCCAGTTTCATCAAGATGGACAAGCTGGTGTCGCCGCGGCTGGGCTTCAGCTGGGACATGAAGGGTGACGGCAGCACCAAGCTGTCCGGCAACCTGGGCCGCTACTACCTGCCGGTCACCAACATCATCAACTACAACTTCGCCGGCGGCCTGATCGACGAGCGCACCTTCTACGCGCTGGACGGCTGGCGCGCGGCCACCAACCCGGTCACCGGCTCCGACTACATGGAACCGGTCCTCGGCGCGCAGATCGGCGCGGTCGACGATTCCTACAACCTGCCGGTCGACGACCTGCGCCAGAGCGTGAGCCGCGACCTGGACGCGGTCTACCAGGACGAGGCGATCCTCGGCTTCCAGCAGATGATCAACCAGGCCTGGTCGTGGGGCGTCAATGCGACCTACCGGCGCATGCCCAACGCGATGGACGACATCCGCATCAACCACACCCCCTGCGGCCCGGTCGGCTACAGCCTGTGGCCGATCGCCAACCCCGGCGAGAAGGTGACCATCTGGGGCAACGAGGACATCGGTTGCGACACCGAGGGCTGGATCACCATCGACACCTCGAAGGCGGGCTACATCAAGGGCGGCAGCGACCAGGTGGTGGGCTACTTCAAGCCCAAGCGCACCTACAAGGCGCTGGAATTCCAGATCGACCGCGCCTGGGACGACAAGTGGGCGTTCAACGCGTCCTACCTGTGGTCCAAGTCCGAGGGCAACCACGAAGGCCCGGTGAACTCGGATACCAACTACGGCGACACCGGCATGGTCCAGCACTGGGACCACCCGGCCAACAACCAGGACTACGGTCCGCTGTTCAACGACCATCGCCACCAGATCAAGCTGCGCGGCAGCTACAAGCTCAACGAGATGTGGTCCTTCGGCGGCACCTTCACCGCGCTGTCCGGCGGGCCGATCACCGCGCTGGGCGTTGCATGGCCGGACGACAGCACCGGTGCCGCCAGCTTCGTGACCGAAGGCTCCGGCGGCGGCTCGTTCTGGCATTGCGTGAAGAACTGCGACGGCACCTGGGACCAGCGCGAGTTCGAATACGCCGGGCGCGGCTGGGGCGGGCGCATGCCGTGGACCTACAACCTCGGCGCCAACGTCACCTGGACCCTGCCGGTGGAAGGCATCGACCTGAAGGCGCGGCTGTCGGTCTACAACCTGCTCAACGAGCAGGAAGTCATCAACCAGCGCGCACGCTACGAGAAGGGGCCGGGCGTCACCCGTGGCCTGTACGGCACCGGCACCCGTTGGCAGTCCCCGCGCTACGCGCAGCTGGTGGTGACCTGGAACTTCTGATCCGGGCCACTGCCGGCAATGCTTGCCGCGACACCCGCTGCCGTGCAGGAATGCACGGCAGCGTCGCTTTGGACAATCACCAACCGCGGAGTGGAATCATGCCGACCAAGCGCCTGCTGCTGTGCCTGCTGTTGCTGCTGGCCGCCGCCCATGCCGCCGTCGATGACGGCGCGGCACGCTACCAGCAGGCGCTGGACGCGGCCTACGCGCATTACCGGCTGCCGGGCATCGCGGTCGGCGTGATCGAGGACGGCAAGGTCGTCTACACCGGCGCCCGCGGCGAACGGGTCGCGGGCGAGGGGGCGCCGGTCGATGCCGATACGTTGTTCAAGATCGCCTCCAACACCAAGGCGATGACCGCCGCGGTGCTGGCGCGGCTGGTGCAGGCCGGCCGGCTGCGCTGGGACGACCCGGTGACCAGGCACCTGCCGCAGTTCCGCATGCACGATCCGTGGGTGACCGCGCACATGCAGGTGCGCGACCTGCTGATCCACAACAGCGGCCTCGGGCTGGGCGCCGGCGACCTGATGCTGTGGCCGGAGCCGAACCATTTCAGTCGCGCGGACATCATCGCCGGGCTGGCCCACCTCAAGCCGGCGGGCAGCTTCCGCGCCGACTACGCCTACGACAACCTGCTGTACGTGGTGGCCGGCGAAGTGGCGGCCGCGGCCGGCGGCAAGCCGTATGCGCAGCTGCTGCGCGAGGAGATCTTCGCGCCGCTGGGCATGGCGCGCTGCCAGGCCGGGCCGTGGTCGCCGGCCGCGGTCGGCAACGTCGCGCGCCCGCATCGGCGCGAGGCCACGCGCAATGTTCCCGCGGCGGCGGACCCGGCGCGCGTGGACGACTTCCCGTCGATGGCGGCCGGTGGCGTGCGCTGCAGCCTGAACGACATGCTGCGCTGGATGCAGGTGCTGCTCGATCCGCAGCAGGCCCCGGGCTGGCTGGATGCAACCCAGCGCCGCGCGCTGTGGACCGCGCACATGCCGATGCCGGTAAGCCAGCGCCAGCGCGATTGGGACAACACCCATTTCCACGCCTACGGCTACGGCTGGCGCCTGTCGGACATGGACGGGCAGTGGAAGGTCGCGCACACCGGCACGCTGTCGGGCATGTATTCCTCGCTGGCGCTGCTGCCGGACCGGCGCGGCGGCGCGGTGATCCTGATCAACGGCGAGGCCGAGGACGCGCGCACGGTGCTGATGCAGGTACTGCTCGAACAGCAGATCCGGCCCGGCGCCGGCCATGACGTGGCGTATTACGCCGGCCTGCTGCAACAGGAGGTCGCGCAACGCCACGCCGGCGGCCACGGCCCCGTTCCCCTGCCGCAGGGCGTACCGGTCACGGTGGCCGGCTTCGGCGCCGATGCCGGGGTTTGGGCCGACCCGTGGTTCGGTCGGGTCGCACTGTGCCCGGCCGCCGGCGGCATCGCCTTCGCCGCGGAGAAATCGCCGGCGATGCACGGCCGGGTGATGTTGGCCGACGGCCGCCCGTGGGTGCGCTGGCAGGACATAGGCGAGGACGCCGATGCCTGGCTGGAATTCACGGGCGACGGCCCGCTGCGGCGTCTGCACCTGCGCGCCATCGACCCGGACATCGACTTCAGCTACGACTTCCAGGACCTGGAATTCAGCCGCGTCGGCGATTGCCGCTGATGCGGCGATGCACGGTCATGATGTTCACCTCAGGCACGATACCGGCATGAACTCGATGCAGATCAGACCCGCGACATTCCCGCTGCTGCTGGCCACCGTGCTGCTGGCCGGTTGCGGCCACGTGCCCGCGCGCAACCCGCTGGCCACCTGGGTGCCCTCGCCGAACCACGACCTGCGCCGGCCGGTGCTGATCGTCATCCACTACACCGAGCAGGACTCGGTGCAGCGCAGCCTGGACACGCTGCGCAGCCGCAACAGCGGCGGCCCGGTCAGCGCGCACTACCTGATCGGCCGCGACGGCAGGCGCTACCAGCTGGTCAGCGACGAACGGCGCGCCTGGCACGGCGGCGCCGGCAGCTGGGGCACGATCACCGACATCAATTCCGCCTCGATCGGCATCGAGCTGGACAACGATGGCCGCTCGCCGTTCGCCCCGGCGCAGATCGACAGCCTGCTGGTGCTGCTGGACGACTTGTGCACGCGCCTGCGCATCCCGCGCACGCAGGTGGTCGGGCACCAGGATTTCGCGCCCACCCGCAAGATCGACCCGGGCCCGCTGTTCCCGTGGCGGCGGCTGGCCGAGGCCGGCTTCGGCCGCTGGCCAGCGGCCGATGCGCCGCCGGTGCCGGACGGCTTCGACCCGTGGACGGCACTGCGGCTGGTCGGCTACCCGCTCGACGACCGCGCAGCCACCGTGCGCGCCTTCCGCAACCATTTCCGCGGCAAGGACGGCGACGAACTGGATGCAGAGGACCTGCGCATCCTGCACGCGCTGGCGGCCGACGCCGGCACGCGCTGAGGCCGCCGCATGGCCCGCTCTCCCCGGCACATGATCGTGACTGCCGTGCTGTGCCTTGCAGCGGCCGGTGCGGTGGCCGACGACGCGCCGGTGGTATCGGCGGCGGCCGACCCGGCGCAGGCCGGCATGCTCGACGTCGCCACGCTGGCGCCGGGCTTCGCGCTGGACATGCGCTATGCCGGCAGCGACAACTTCACCGGGCGCCCGGTGCCCGGCTACGAGGCGCCGCGCTGCTACCTGCACGCCGCGGCCGCGCAGGCGCTGGCGCGGGTGCAGCGCCGGCTGCAGGCGCAGGGCCACGCGCTGCGCCTGTACGACTGCTACCGCCCGGTGCGCGCGGTGCAGTCGTTCATGCGCTGGGTCGACGACCCCGCCGACCAGCAGGCCAAGGCCCGCTATTACCCGGACATCGACAAGGGCCTGCTGGTGGAGCAGGGCTACATCGCCGCGCATTCCGGCCACAGCCGCGGCGCCACCGTGGACCTGGGCCTGCTCGATTGCCGCAGTGGCGCCTGCGTGGAACTGGACATGGGCACCGGCTTCGACCGTTTCGACCCGCTGGCCCACACCGACAGCACGGACATCACCCCGCAACAGCGCCGCAACCGCCAGTACCTGCTGCAAGCGATGCATGCCGAAGGCTTCGCCAATTACCCGCTGGAATGGTGGCACTACACCTTCCAGCCCGAGCCGACGCCCGGCACCGCCTACGACTTCCCGGTGCGCTGACCCGTGCCGCCGGCGCGGCCCGGATACACTGCGGCTTTCCCGTCGACAACCAGTACCCGATGAACCTGCAACTGCACTACGGCCTGCTCGGCTCGCTGGAAGCCGCCCTGATTGCGCTGGCGGTCGGCTTCGTGGTGTTCATGCTGTGGTGGCAGGCCTGCCGCCGCATCGGGCTGTCGCAGGGCCAAGCCATCGGCTGGGCCTGCCTGGCCGCCGTCGCCATCGGCGCCGGCGTGGACATCTGGAAGATGTTCTCGCTGGGCATGGTGCGGCTGGAGTCGCCGCTCTACGCGCGGCTGGCGCTGGCGAGCATCCACGATCCGGACCAGCTGGGCACGCGCGTCGTGCTGGAAGTGGTCGGCGCGCTGGTCGGCGTGGGGTTGGGATGGCGGGTGTTCAGTTCGCGGATGACGCAGGAAGGCGACACCGGCGGCGATTGAACGCTGCTTCCACGGGCGAGAGGCACATGGATGGAACGCCTGAATGCGCGCCTCACCGGCCGCTCACGCCCGCCTAACCACTGCCGTAACCGATCTCGCCGCGGCGAGGGTTAACGATGCATTCGCCGTGGATTTCCGCCACAAATGGAGTTCAGGGCGGGCCTGCGAGGGTGGGGCCGTGCGGAATCACCGCGCATCATCCCGAATCGCAGGAGGAAACATCCGATGACCGTTCGCAACCGCAACCCGCTGTTCGCCCTCGTTGCCGCCGCCGGCGCCGTGCTGGCCATGCCGGCCTTCGCCCAGCAGACCCAGCCGGAACCGCAGACCCAGCAGGACCCGGCGACGCAGGCGCAGCAGGGCACCGCCGCCGATGTCGCGGCCGCTGCATCCGGCGACCAGTCGTGGGAGAGCCTGGATACCGATGGCGACGGCGCCATCAGCCGCGCCGAGGCACAGGCCCACGCCGGCTTGGCACCGGTCTTCGACGCCGCCGATGCCGACAAGGACGGCAAGCTGACGACCGACGAATACCGCGCCTATACCGCGGCGCAGCAGCGCTGAGCCACGCGCCGGCGCATCCATGCATTGAACCGGAGGGAGCGGCCGCGGGCCGCTCCGCTCTCCGGCCGCGGCAGGTTGCTATCCTGCGCGCATGACTTCCCCGAACACCGCTTCCGCCATCGGCCTGGTCGGCTTCGACGGCGACGACACGCTCTGGAAGAGCGAAGACTATTACCGCCGGGCCGAGCAGGACTTCGAATCCATCCTCGGCCACTACATCGACCTGCACGATGCCGGCACCGCCCAGCACCTGCTGAAGGTGGAGCGGCGCAACCTGGCGGTGTTCGGCTACGGCGCCAAGGGCATGACCCTGTCGATGATCGAGGCCGCCATCGAGCTGACCGGCGAGCGCATTTCCGCGCGCCACCTGCACGAGATCGTCGAGATCGGCCGCCGCACCCTGCAGCACCCGGTCGAGGTGATCGACGGCGTGCGCGAGGCGGTGGCAGCCATCGCCGCGCGCTGGCCGGTGGTGCTGATCACCAAGGGCGACCTGTTCCACCAGGAACAGAAGATCGAGCGCTCCGGGCTGCGCGACCTGTTCCCGCGCATCGAGATCGTCTCGGAAAAGGACCCACAGACCTACGCGCGGGTGCTGGCCGAGTTCGACCTGCCGGCCGAACGCTTCGTGATGGTCGGCAACTCGCTGCGCTCGGACATCGAGCCGGTGCTGGCGCTGGGTGGCTGGGGCGTGCACACGCCCTATGCAGTGACCTGGGCGCACGAGGCCGAGCACGGCGTATCGGCCGACGAGCCACGCCTGCGCCTGGCCGATACCGCATGGCAATGGCCGCGGGCGGTGGCCGCCATCGAGGCCGGAACCGCATGAACGCGCGCGCGGCACGAGCAGGGGCAGGCGCACGCCACGCGCTGCTTGCCATGTTGTTGCTGTGCGGTGCACCCGCGTTGCCGGCGTTGGCGCAGTCCACCGGCGAGGCCACGCCATCGGACGAAGGCACCGCCTATGCCCCCGGCACCGGCGATGCCTGGCTCGACCGACAACTGGCCGACGTCAACCACTATGCCGAGCGCTACCCGGACGCCTTCATCGACGAACTGGTGCGCTACGGCGGTGCACGGCGTGGCTATCCCGAAGCGCTGATGCGACAGCACGGCTGGGCGGCTGCCGATGTCTGGTTCGCCTGTTTCTGGGGCAAGGCCATCGGCGCCAGTTGCCGCGAGCCGGTGCGCGCGCGTGCGCAGCATCCGGATGAAGGCTGGAAAGCCGTGGTGCAGACGCTGCCGGTGGCGCCCGACAACCTGCATTGGCGCGCGGTGCGGCATGCGCTGGTGGCCAGCTACGACCACTGGGACCGGCCGATCCGGCTCGATCCGCTGCTGCAGCGCCAGCTCGGTGACCGTGTCCAACGCGATGCCGCCGCGCGCCGAGATTGAAGCCCCTCTCCCTTCGGGAGAGGGGCTGGGGCGAAGCTTCGTGAAGCTTGATTGCACGAGGCTTCGCCCGTTCCCTCATCCGCCCCTGCGGGGCACCTGCATGCGGCACATCCATGTGCCTCACCCTTCGGGCGGCTTCGCCGTGCAGCCCGGCAATCCTGCCGGGCTGTCTCCCGGGGGAGAAGGAAGAGCCAATGGTCGCGCCCCCCGCATCCGGGCGAAAATGGCGGCTTTCCCGCCACTGCGCCCGTACGCCCCGACATGACCGCCGATCGTTTCGTTTCGCCCGACCACATCCGCAGCCTGTTCTCGCAGTCGATGTCGCACATGTATCGCACCGAGGTGCCGCTGTACGGCACGCTGGTGGAACTGGTCGGCGAAACCAACGCCCGGGTGCTGGACGCGCAACCGGAACTGGCCGGGCAGATGCAGCGCAGCGGCGAGCGCGAGCGGCTGGACGTGGAGCGCCACGGCGCGATCCGCGTCGGCACCGCGCAGGAGCTGTGCACGCTGCGGCGGCTGTTCGCGGTGATGGGCATGCAGCCGGTGGGCTACTACGACCTGTCGGTGGCCGGCGTGCCGGTGCATTCCACCGCGTTCCGCCCGGTCGATGGCGAAGCACTGATGCGCAACCCGTTCCGCGTGTTCACCTCGCTGCTGCGGCTGGAGCTGATCGAGGACGAGGCGCTGCGCGCGCAGGCGGCCGACATTCTTTCCCGCCGCACCATCTTCACTCCCGGCGCATTGCAGCTGATCGCGCAGTGCGAGCGCGATGGCGGGTTGAACGAAGAGGACGCCTGGCGTTTCGTGGTAGAAGCGCTGGAGACCTTCCGCTGGCACAACGCCGCCACCGTGTCGCTGGATACCTACCACGCCCTGCATGCCGCGCACCGACTGGTGGCCGACGTGGTCAGCTTCCGCGGCCCGCACATCAACCACCTGACCCCGCGCACGCTGGACATCGACGCGGCGCAGGCGGCGATGCATGCGCGCGGCATCGCCGCCAAGGCGGTGATCGAGGGCCCGCCGCGCCGTGAATGCCCGATCCTGCTGCGCCAGACCAGCTTCAAGGCGCTGGAGGAACTGGTGCATTTCCCGTCGGGCGCGGACAACGCCGCGGGCACGCATACCGCGCGCTTCGGCGAGATCGAGCAGCGCGGCCTGGCCCTCACCCCGAAGGGCCGCGCGCTGTACGACACGCTGCTGGCGCAGGCGCGCGAGGGCGGCGGCAGTACCGGCGGCGATTACATGCAGCGCCTGCAGGCCGCGTTCGCCGCTTTCCCGGACGACCATGCCACGCTGCGTCGCGAAGGGCTGGGCTATTACCGCTACGCGCTGACCGATGCGGGACGTGCCGTGCCGGCCACCGAACGCGCGTTGCCGGCCGAGGTGCTGATCGAGCGCGGGCTGGCGGTGGCCGAGCCGATCATCTACGAGGATTTCCTGCCGGTCAGCGCCGCGGGTATCTTCCAGTCCAACCTCGGTGGCGAAGAGCAGCGCGCCTATGCCGCCCGCGCCAACCGCGACGCGTTCGAGCAGGCGCTGGGCGCGCCGGTGGCCGACGAATTCGCGATCTACGAGCGCTTGCAGGCGCAGTCGCTGGCGCAGTTGGCGGTCTGATCCACAGGTAGCAATACCTGTGCCGGGAAAGCCCGGCATCTACGAGACTCTGCCACCCCGTAGCAGCGGGGCTTGCCTCGCTGGCTGTTGCCTTGGCCTTGGCTGTTGCTTCGGTTTTTGACCTCCCGGCCGTAAAGCGAGCCGAGCACCGCAGCGGGACTGGGGGACGAAGAGGCGCACGTGTCTGAGCGAAGCAAGTTGTGCGCCGTCCCCCCCGGCCCCCGCGAGGAGCGCAGGGGACCGATGCGGCGTCGCCGCATCGGCTCGCGTCCCGGCTGGTCAAAGTGACTCGCTCCTGCGAAGCAGGAGTGAAAGCTTTGCTTTCAAGCTTTTTCTTAGTTCTGCCTTCACACAAAGCAGGCAGCAGGAGCAAAGGCTTTCGCTCCCCTTTCGGGGAGCGAGCTACTTTTCTTTGCTCGTGCAAAGAAAAGGTAGCCAAAAGAAAACACGCCCTGCCTTCGCGCCCGACGCGCTACGCGCGTCGGGTTCACTCCGCCGACGGGATTTTTCGGCGAGACATCCCTGTCTCGTCGAAAACGACGTGCTCACCCGCTGTGCGGGTGAGTCCGGGGCAATCGCCGCACGGCGATTGCCCGTCCGGCGGGACGAAGCAGTGCTTCGTCTTCTTCCGCCGAACCCATGCACGTCGCCCTTCGGGTTTTTCCCGCCGGCTCCGTCGCTGCGGAAGGGGACCCGGAAGTCAAAAGCGAGGAGCAACGGCACAATCACGGGCAACGGCAACGGCAACGGCAACGGCAACGGCAACGGCAACGGCAACGTGCCGCGACGGCGATTTGCGTAGTGCCGGGCAACGCCCCGGCAGAGGCTTTCCCGGCTACGTTCCAGTAGGGCGTTGCGCCCTGCAGGGGACGATCAGGCCTGCGCGATCTGCCGCTGCTTTTTGCGCTCGCGGCGACGCGCCCGCCAGCCGCGCCAATGCTGCTGCAGGCACGAGAAGATCACGTACAACGCCGGTGTGCTCAGCAGCGTCAGGCTCTGCGAGATCAGCAGGCCGCCGATCATCGCGATGCCCAGCGGGCGCCGCAGCTCCGAGCCCTCGCCCAGCCCGATCGCCAGCGGCAGCGCCGCCAGGATCGCCACCATCGTGGTCATCATGATCGGGCGGAAGCGCACGATGCTGGCCTCGCGCACCGCCTCGGCCGGCGACTTGCCGTGCTCGCGCTGCGCTACCAGCGCGAAGTCGATCATCATGATCGCGTTCTTCTTGACGATGCCGATCAGCAGCACCAGCGCGATCATCGAGATCACCGACAGGTCTGTGCCGGTCATCCACAGCGCCAGCAGCGCGCCCATGCCCGCCGCCGGCAGCGTGGACAGGATCGTTACCGGGTGCACCAGGTTCTCGTACAGCATGCCCAGCACGATGTAGACCGTGGCGATGGCGGCGATGACCAGCATCAGCATCGCCGTCGGGTCCAGCGCCTGGCGGAAGCCGCCGGGGGCGGCCTGGCGGATGTCGCCGGGCATGCGCAGGCCCTCGATCACCGACTTGACGATGGCGTCGCCCTCGCCGCTGCTCACGCCGGGGGCGAGGTTGTAGCTCAGGTCCATCACCGTGTACTGGTTCTGGTGGGTCACCTGCGACGGCGCCAGCCCCGGCTCCTGGTGGGCGAAGGCGGTCAGCGGCACCATCTGCCCGCTGCTGGAGGCCACGTACAGGTCCTCGATGGCGGCGGGGCTGCCGGTCTGCCCCGGCAGCGCGTTGACCACCACGCCGTACTGGTTGAGGTCGGCGTAGATGGTGGAAATCTGCCGCTGGCCGAAGGCGCCGTACAGCGCGCCGTCGACCGCGCCGATGCTCACGCCCAGCCGCGAGGCCTTGTCGCGGTCGATGACGATCTTCTGCATCAGCCCGCCCTTGTCCACGTCCGAACCGACGTCGCGCAGCTTCGGGTTCTGCTTCAGCGCGGCCACCACCTTTGGCAGCCATTCGGCCAGCTGCCCGCCGTCGTTGCCCTGCAGGGTGACGCGGTTCTGCGCGCCCTGGCCGCCACCGCCGCCGTCGGAGGGCAGGTCCTGGATCGCGCGCAGGCGCACGTCGAGGTCGGGGAACTGGGCGGCCTTGGCGCTCAACCGCGCGACCACCGTGCCGGTCGGTTCGCGGCGGCCTTCGGCCACGGTCTTCAGCTCGATGTTGAACTGCGCGCTGCTGCCCTGGCGGCCGGCGCCGAGCCGGGTGCCGACCATCTTCACCGCCGGGTCGGCCAGCATCATGTCGCTCAGCCGGCGCTGGCGCTCGCTCATTTCCGCGAACGAAACGGTGGCCGCGGAACTGGCGCGGCCCCAGATCAGGCCGGTGTCCTGCTCGGGGAAGTTGCCCTTGCCGACCGCGCCACCGAGGTAGAAGGTGGCCACGATCAGCAGCAGCGGGGTCAGTGCCAGCAGCAGCGCGTGGCGCAGCGAGAAATCCAGCGCCACGGTGTAGGCGCGGAGCATGCCTTCATGCGCGCGGTCGAGCAGGCGGTGCAGGCGCGATTCGCGCACGTGCGCCTCGTGCGGTTGCAGGAAGCGTGCGCACAGCGCCGGGGTCAGGGTCAGCGAGACGATGGCAGAGACCATGATCGCGGCGACCAGCGTCAGCGTGAACTCGCGGAAGAATGCGCCAAGCATGCCCTGGGCGAAGATGATCGGCAGGAACACCGCGACCAGCGAGGCGGTGATCGAGACGATGGTGAAGCCGATCTCGCGCGCGCCGGCCATCGCCGCCTGCAGCCGCGGCTGGCCGGCGTCGAGGTGGCGCATGATGTTCTCGATCACCACGATCGCATCGTCGACGACGAAGCCAATCGCGATCACCAGCGCCAGCAGGGTCAGGTTGTTGAGGGTGAAGCCGAGCGCGGTCATCACCAGCGCCGCGCCGGCCAGCGACAGCGGCACGGTGACCGCGGCGATCAGCGTCGGCGCCAGCCGGCGCAGGAACAGCGCCATCGTCAGCACCACCATCGCCAGGCTGATCATCAGCGTGATCTGCACCTCGGCCAGCGAGGCGCGGATGGTCGGGGTGCGGTCGAAGTAGGGCGTGAGCGTGGTGCCGGCGTCGAGGTAGCCGGACAGCGCGGGAATGGCCGCCTTGACCCGGTCGACCGTCGCCACCAGGTTGTCGCCGCCGCGCAGGTACACGTACATCAGCACGCCGCGCTGGCCGTTGAACCAGGCTGCCTGGAAGGCGTCCTGCTGGCCGTCGTAGACGGTCGCGATGTCCTTCAGCCGCACTACCGCGCCGTCGTGGCTGGCGATGGCGATGTTGGCGAAGTCGCTGGCCTTGCGCACCTGGTCGTTGAGGACGATGGCGGTCTGGCTGCGGCCATCGTCGAGGAAGCCCAGCGGCGAGGCGACGTTGGCCGCGCGCATGGCGTTGCGCAGGTCGTCCGGGCTCAGCCCCAGCGCGGTCATCGCGCGCAGGTTGAGGTCCACCCGTACCGCCGGCGTGGAGGCGCCGGCGATGTCCACCTGCGACACCCCAGGCAGCTGTCGCAGGCGCTGCGCCAGCAGCGAATCGGCCAGGTTGTACAGCTCGGCCACCGACTGCGTGTCCGAGGTCAGCGCCAGCGCGATCACCGGGTCGTCGTTGGGGTTGGCCTTCTGGTAGGTGGGGGTGCCGATGCCGGCCGGCAGGTCGGCCATCGCCGCGTTGATCGCCGCCTGCACGTCCTGCGCCGCCGAGTCGATGTCGCGGCTGGTGTCGAACATCAGGAACACCATGCTGCGGCCGTCGCTGCTGCTCGAACGCATGGTGCTGATGCCCGGCACCTGGCCGAGGTGGCGCTCCAGCGGCGCGGTGACGGTGGAGGCCATCGTGTTGGCGTCGGCGCCGATGTTGCTGGCCTGCACGAAGATCACCGGGATGGTCAGGTTCGGCAGCGCGGCCACGCCCAGTCGCAGGTAGCAGAGCAGGCCGGTGCAGAACAGGCCGATGGCCAGCAGGCTGATGCCGATCGGGCGCTTGATGAAGGGCGCGGAGAGGTTCATGGCGTGCGCCTCAGCGGGCCGCGTGCAGGCGTGCGGCGGCGCGTTGTGCGCGGCGCCGTGCGGCCCATTCGGAGAACCGTTCGAAGTACAGGTAGATCACCGGCGTGGTGTACAGCGTCACCAGCTGCGACAGCAGCAGGCCGCCGACGATGGCCACGCCCAGTGGCCGCCGCAGCTCCGAGCCGATGCCGGTGCCCAGCGCCAGCGGCAGCGCGCCGAGCATGGCCGCCGCGGTGGTCATCATGATCGGGCGGAAGCGCAGCAGGCAGGCGCGGCGGATCGCGTCGAAGGCGTTCATGCCGGCGCGCTGCGCGTCCAGCGCGAAGTCGATCATCATGATCGCGTTCTTCTTGACGATGCCGATCAGCAGCACGATGCCGACGATGCCGTCCACCGACAGGCTCATGCCGCACAGGTACAGCGCCAGCAGCGCGCCGACCCCGGCCGGGGGCAGGGTGGAGATGATGGTCAGCGGGTGGATCCAGCTCTCGTAGAGCACGCCCAGCACGATGTAGATCACCGCGATGGCCGCCAGCAGCAGCATCACCACGTCGCTCTGGCTGCTGGAGAACTCGGCGGCGGTGCCGATGAACTGCGCCTGCATCTGCTCGGGCAGCTGCAGCGCGGCCACCGCTTCGTTGATCGCCGCCACGCCCTCGGACAGCGAATAGCCGGGCGCGAGGTTGAAGGAGATCGTTGCCGACGGCAGCTGCTGCTGGTGGCTGACGATCAGCGGCGCGGTGCCCGGCGTGGCGGTGGCGATCGCCGACAGCGGGATGCTGCCGCCGCCGCCCAGCGCGATGCCGGTATTGGCGTTGCCGATGCCGGTGGCGGTGGAGGAGTTGCTCGACGTCACCTGGCCCAGCGTGGTGGCGTTGCTGCCGGTCAGCGCGCCGCTGCCGTTGCTGCCGATCGCCAGCTGGTTCATCAGCGCGTCGGAGGTGCGGAACTCCGGCGCCACCTCCAGTACCACGCGGTACTGGTTGAGCTGGGTGAAGATGGTCGAGATCTGGCGCTGGCCGTAAGCGTCGTACAGGGTGTCGTCGATGGTCTGCATCGGCACGCCGTAGCGGCTGGCCTTGTCGCGGTCCACCTCCACGTGCAGGGCGCGGCCGTGGTTGGCCAGGTTGTTGTCGACGTCGGCCAGCGCCGGCAGGCGGCGCAGCGCGTCGGTGACGCGTGCGGTCTGCTCGGCCAGCTCGGCGCCGTCCATGTCCGACAGCGAGAACTGGTAGGCGGTGGCGGCCACGCGCGTGTCCAGGGTCACGTCCTGCACCGGCTTCAGGTACAGCGCGATGCCGGGGACGTGCGCGGCGGCGGCCTGCAGCCGCGGCAGGATGGCGTTCAGGCCGCCGCGCTCGCCGCGGTCCTTGAGCACGATGCTGAGCTGGCCCTGGTTGAGCGTGGGGTTCATCGTGCCGGCGCCGACGTAGGCGGCCACGCCGCTGACCGCTTCGTCCTGGCGCAATGCCTCGGCCACGGCGCGGGTGCGCTGCTGCATCTGCTCGAAGGCCACGTTCTGGTCGGCGATGACCACGCCGGTGACCATGCCGGTGTCCTGGTCGGGCAGCAGGCCCTTGGGAATGACGACGTACAGCAGCACGGTCAGCGCCACCGAACCCAGCGCGATGCCCAGGGTCAGGCGCTGGTGGCCCAGCACCCAATCCAGGCTGGATTCGTACAGGTGCACCAGCTTCGACCATGCGGTGGCCTTGCCCTGCGCGGCGGCGCGCTCGTGGGCGTCGTCGCCCTCGGGCAGTGCGTCGGGCTTGAGCAGGTAGGCGCACATCATCGGGGTCAGCGTCAGCGAGATCAGCATCGAGATCGCCACCGCGATGGTCAGCACCCAGGCGAACTCGTGGAACAGCCGCCCGGTGACGCCCGGCATCAGGATCAGCGGCAGGAACACCGCGATCAGCGACACCGTCAGCGACAGCACGGTAAAACCAATTTCCTTCGCGCCGGTCTCGGCCGCTTCCTTGCCGTCCTTGCCCTGCTCGATATAGCGCACGATGTTCTCGATCATCACGATCGCATCGTCGACCACGAAGCCGGTGGCCACGGTCAGCGCCATCAGCGACAGGTTGTCCAGCGACATGCCGGCGAAGGCCATCACCCCGAAGGTGCCCAGCAGCGACAGCGGCACCGCCACCGAGGGGATCACGGTGGCCCACAGCCGGCGCAGGAACACGAAGATCACCGCGACCACCAGGCAGATGGTGAGGACCAGGGTGAACTGCACGTCGTGCACCGAGGCGCGGATGGTGACGGTGCGGTCGGAGAACACGTCCAGCTTCACGTCGGCCGGCAGCATGCCTTGCAGGCCGGGCAGGATCTGGCGGATGTTCTGCACGGTCTTGACGATGTTGGCGCCGGGCTGGCGCCGCACTTCCAGCAACACGGCCGGCTTGCCGTCGGCCCAGGCGGCGATCTGGTCGTTCTCCACGCCATCGACCACCCGGGCGACGTCGCGCAGCCGCACCGGCGCGCCGTTCTGGTAGCGCACGATGACGTCGTTGTAGGCCGACGCGTCGTCGAGCTGGTCGTTGGTCGAAAGCGTGTAGCTCTGGGTCTTGCCGTTGAGCGAGCCCTTGGGCGCGTTGACGTTGGCCTGGGTCAGCGCGCTGCGCAGCCCTTCCAGGGTCATGCCCATGTTCGCCAGCTGCGCCGGGTTGGCCTGGATGCGCACTGCGGGGCGCACGTTGCCGGCGATCGACACCAGCCCCACGCCATCGATCTGCGACAGGCGCTGGGCCAGCAGCGAGTCGGCCAGGTCGTTGACCTCGCGCAGCGGGCGCGTGTCCGAGGCCAGCTTCAGGGTCAGGATCGGCGCGTCGGCCGGGTTCACCCGGTTGTAGACCGGCTGGTAGGGCAGCGAGCCGGGCAGGGTGGCCTGGCGGATCGCCGCCTGCACGTCCTGCGCGGCAGTGTCGATGTCGCGCTCCATCGAGAACTGCAGCACGATGCTGGACAGCCCGGCCGAGGAGTCGGAGGTCATCAGGTCCAGCCCGGAGATCTGGCCCAGCTGCCGCTCCAGCGGCGTGGTCACCAGCGCGGCCATGGTCTGCGCGCTGGCGCCAGGGTACTGCGTGGTCACCACCAGGCTGGGCGCCTCGATCTCGGGCAGCGCCGCCACCGGCAGGCGCTGGTAGCCGAGGATGCCCAGCAGCGTCAGCCCGACCATCAGCAGCGAGGTGGCGATCGGGCGGCGGATGAAGAGAGTCGAGAAGCCCACGGTCGGTTCCTGGAATGAAGGGGGAGTGCGTGCCGGCTGCCGGATCAGGCCGTGTCGCGTGCGTCCTGCGGCTTGGCGGCGCGGCTCAGGTCATGCCGGCGCCGCGCTGGCCGGGCTCCATCGCGCGCCGCGGAGCGGCGTGGGCGACGGAGCGCCAATGGCGGCTCAACGCGGGCCGCGGCCGGCACCGCGCCGCTGGCCGGCGGCCTTGAGCTGCTCCTCGCTCGGCGCCGGCGGCGCCTGGCCCGGCTGCAGCGGGGTCACCTTGATGCCCTCCTTCAGCCGGAACTGGCCCTCGGTGACCACCTTGTCGCCGGCCTGCAGGCCCTTGTCGATGACCACGTGGCCGTCGTCCACCTGTCCACCCTGCACCACCTCGCGCAGGGTGACGGTGTCGTCCGGCGTGACCAGGTAGACGAAATCGCCGGTGCTGCTGCGCTGCACGGCCTCGGCCGGCACCACCACCGCGTCGGGCAGTTCGCTCAGCTTCATGCGCACGTTGACGAACTGCCCTGGCCACAGCGTGCCGTCGGCATTGGCGAACTCGGCGCGCAGGCGGAAGGTGCCGCTGCTGCTGCTGATCTGGTTGTCCACCACCTGCAGCGTGCCGTCGGCATTGACCACCTCGCCGCCGGCACGGTCGAGCGTGGCCGTCTGCAGTGGGCCGGCGGCCTGCGCGGCGCGTACCGCATCCAACTGCTGCTCGGGCAGGTTGAACAACACGTTGATCGGCTGCAGCTGGGTCAGGGTGACCAAGGCGGTGCCGGCGGCGACCACGTTGCCCGGGTCCACCGCGCGGATGCCGGCCACGCCGTCGATCGGCGCGGTGATGCGGGTGTAGTCCAGCTGCACCTTGCTCTGCGCCATCGACGCCTGCGCCGCGGCCACCGCCGCCTGGTACTGCGCCACCTGGTTGCGCAGCGTATCCAGGTCGGTCTGCGCCACGTACTGGCGGTAGGCCTCGGAGTTGGAGCGCTCGTAGTTGGACTGCGCGGTGGCCAGCAGCGCCTGGTTCTGGCGCAGGCTGGCCGCCGCCTGGTCGTACTGGGCCTGGAAGGTGCGCGGGTCGATCTGCGCCAGCAGCTCGCCCTTCTTCACCGCCTGGCCCTCGCGGAAGTTGACGCTGAGCAGCTGGCCGCCCACCTGCGGGCTGACCGTGACCGTGTTGTAGGCGCTCACTGTGCCCTGCGCGGTGACGTACACCGGCACCGTGTTGCGCACGGACGCGACCACCGTCACCGGCACCCGGGCATCGCCCTGCTGCTGCCCGTTCCAGCCCGCCTGTTTCTGCTTGCCGCCCCCCAGCACCCGGTAGCCGATGCCGGCCACGAGCAATACCGCGACGACCAGCAGTGCGGTCTTCCAGAAACGTGACATGCGAAAACTCCTGAAACCGGGGGCGGAAGGGGAAGGCGGAAAGCATAGCGCCGGCCAGTGACGGCCAAGGCCATGACCGATGGGCCACGCGCTTGGACCAATGTTGGTGGTGAACGTTCCACGGGGCCGTTGGTTGACCTGCCGGTAGCCTTCCCATCGGGCAGACTGGAGTCGAAATTCGGGGAGTCGCTTCGCCCCATGTTTGTCTTTCCGTGGTGGCTTCTCCAGGGAGGGATGGCCGCCGTCCATCTACCCGTTGGCCGTCCACGAATCCGCGGTTCAACCTGACGCACATACAATGTCGCCCATGAACACCCCCCAGGATTCCAGCCTCGGTCGCGAGGTCGCCTACCCTTCACAGTACGACCCCGGCCTGCTGTTCCCCATTCCCCGCGCCGCGGCCCGTACCCGGATCGGTATCGACGGCGGGCTGCCGTTCGCCGGGGACGACCGTTGGCACGCCTACGAGTTGGGTTGGCTGGACGGGCGCGGCAAGCCCTGCGTGGCCACCGCCACCCTGCATGTGCCCTGCGACTCGCCGAACCTGATCGAGTCCAAGTCGCTCAAGCTCTACCTCAACTCGCTCAACGCCGCCCGCTTCGACAGTGCCGATGCGGTGTGGGCCCGCATCGCCGCCGATCTTTCCGCCTGCGCCGGGGCCGCGGTGCGGGTCGAGCCCGGCCTGCCGCCGATGGCCGAAGCCGGCGGGGAGTCGATCGACGCGCTGGACGTGGACATCGATTGCTACGGCCCGCCGGACGCCGGCTTCCTCGCCGCCGATGCCGACACACTGGTCACCGAGACGCTGGTGTCGGAGCTGCTCAAGTCCAACTGCCCGGTCACCGGCCAGCCGGACTGGGCCAGCATCGACATCCGCTACCACGGCCCGCGCATCGACCGCGCCGGCCTGCTGCGCTATCTGGTCAGCTACCGCGACCATGCCGAATTCCACGAACAGTGCGTGGAGCGCATCTTCCTCGACCTGTCGCGGCACTGCCGCTGCCATTGGCTGGAAGTGGAAGCGCGCTATACCCGCCGTGGCGGTCTCGACATCAATCCTCGCCGCACCACCCCGGGCCGGCCGGCCAATGCCGCATTCCGTGACGCGCGCCAATAAGTTTTCCGCGGACATACGCCGGCTTTACACCGCAGCGATGAATCCTTAACAGGCAGCGTGCAATCGTGGTTCCCAGTCAAGAAGCTCGGGTGGCTTGGATGGGTACCGACAAGAAGGCCGATTTCTCGGGCGTGACCTCCACCGTGGACAGCACCGCCGAGGTCGTGCCCAAGGCGGATTTCTCCGGCGTCACCGCCACGGTGGACAGCACTGCGGAGATCGTGGGCGGGCAGCAGTACACCGTGCAGAAGGGGGACAACCTGTCGAAGATCGCCAAGGCGCAGTTGGGCGACGCCAACGCGTGGAAGCGGATCTTCGAGGCCAACCGCGACGTTCTCGACAACCCGGACAAGATATTCCCGGGGCAGGTGCTGAAGATTCCGCCACGCCAGGCCTGACCGTCCGCATCCATTCCGGCGCGTACTTCCCCCAATACCAAGTTAGGGAGCACCCCATGAAGAAGACTTCGTTCGGCAATGTCCTGCTGGCCGCCGCCATCGGCGCCGTCGCCCTGGTCGGCTGCAAGAAGCAGGAGCCCGCGCCGGCCCCGGTCAACGAGCCAGCTCCGATGGCTTCGGCGCTCAGCGTCACCTCGGTCAGCGTCGGCAACGCGGCCGCGGCCGACAAGACCGTGGCACCGTTGGCGACGCTGGGCGCCAAGGACGAGATCATCGTCTCGGTGAAGACCGACGGCACCGCCAGTGGTGCGACCGTGGCTGCCAAGCTCACCTATCAGGACGGCCAGGTGGCCGGCGAGCAGGACGCCACGCTCAACACCGAAGGTACCGAGACGACCAACCTCGTGTTCAGCAACACCAACGACTGGCCGGCCGGCAAATACCGCGCGGAAGTGACATTGGACGGCCAGCCGGCCGGCATGGCCCAGGAGTTTGAAGTCAAGTAGGCGGCTTCCACCTGCCGTCCCTCTCTCCCGGCAGGTGTAGGGCACGGGCGCAGTCGCAAGGCTGCGCCTTTTTTTGTGCCCACCATTTCGTGGCCGGTACCCTCCGGGCCATCGGCAAGCGATGCTAGAAACCGCTACCGGTGGCTTTTTTGCGCCCACTCTGGGCGGATGCCGGCTTTCGCGATGGACGGTGCTTGATTGCCGTGCGTCGGGCGAATGTTCCATCGTGTCCGTACCCACCCGTTTTGCCCGGACCGGGGCAACGCGCGACAATGCGCTGCTGACTTTCCAGCCTTTACTTCCGACGGAAACCATCCCCCATGTCCGATACGCCGAAGATCATCTACACGCTCACCGACGAAGCCCCGTTCCTGGCGACGCAGTCGCTGCTGCCGATCATCGACGCGTACGCCACCACCGCCGGCATCGTGGTGGAGACCCGTGACATCTCGCTGTCCGGGCGCATCCTGTCGCAGTTCCCGGACTATCTGGAAGATGCGCAGAAGATCAGCGACGACCTGGCCGAGTTGGGCGAACTGGCGACGAAGCCGGAAGCCAACATCATCAAGCTGCCGAACATCAGCGCCTCGGTGCCGCAGCTCAAGGCCGCGATCAAGGAGCTGCAGGATCAGGGCTACGCGCTGCCGAACTATCCGGACGCACCCACCGACGACGTCTCGCGCGACATCAAGGCGCGCTACGACAAGGTCAAGGGCAGCGCGGTGAATCCGGTGCTGCGCGAGGGCAACTCCGACCGCCGCGCGCCGCTGTCGGTGAAGAACTACGCGCGCAAGCACCCGCACCGCATGGGCGCGTGGAGCGGCGATTCCAAGTCGCACGTCGCGCACATGGACGCCGGTGATTTCTACGGCAGCGAGAAGTCGGCCACGCTCGCCAGCGCCGGCAACCTGAAGATCGAGCTGGTGCAGGACGACGGCAAGAGCGTCGTGCTGAAGGAAAAGACCGCGGTCAAGGCCGGCGAGATCGTCGATGCCTCGGTGATGTCGCGCCGCGCGCTGGCGTCCTTCATCGCCGCGCAGATCGAGGACGCGCGCGCGCAGGGCGTGCTGTTCTCGGTGCATTTGAAGGCGACCATGATGAAGGTCTCCGACCCGATCATGTTCGGCGTGGTGGTCGAGGAGTTCTACAAGGACGTACTGGCCAGGTACGCGACCGAGCTCAAGCAGGCCGGTTTCGATGCGAACAACGGCATCGGCGACCTCTACGCGCGCTTGCCGTCGCTGCCGGAAGCCACGCAGGAAGCGATCAAGGCCGACATCGCCGCCGAATACGGGAAGCGCCCGGCGGTGGCGATGGTCAATTCCGACAAGGGAATCACCAACCTGCACGTGCCGTCTGATGTGATCGTCGATGCCTCGATGCCGGCGATGATCCGCGACAGCGGCCGCATGTGGAACGCCGAGGGCAAGCTGCAGGACACCAAGGCGGTGATCCCCGACCGCTGCTATGCCGGCGTCTACCAGGCCGTCATCGACGACTGCAAGGCCAACGGCGCGTTCGACCCGGCGACGATGGGCAGCGTGCCGAACGTCGGCCTGATGGCGCAGAAGGCCGAGGAATACGGCAGCCACGACAAGACCTTCCAGATCCCGGCCGATGGCGTCGTGCGCGTCACCGATGACGGCGGCAACGTGGTGTTCGAGCACAGGGTCGAGGCCGGCGACATCTGGCGCATGTGCCAGGCCAAGGATGCACCGATCCAGGACTGGGTGAAGCTGGCCGTCTCGCGCGCGCGCCTGAGCAACACCCCGGCGGTGTTCTGGCTGGACAGCAACCGCGCCCATGACGCGCAGGTGATCGCCAAGGTCGAGCAGTACCTGAAGGATCACGACACCAATGGACTGGACATCCGCATCCTGTCGCCGGTGGAGGCCACGAAGTTCTCGCTGGAACGTATCCGCAAGGGCCAGGACACCATCTCCGTCACCGGCAACGTGCTGCGCGATTACCTGACCGACCTGTTCCCGATCCTTGAACTGGGCACCAGCGCCAAGATGCTCTCCATCGTGCCGCTGATGGCCGGCGGCGGCCTGTTCGAGACCGGTGCCGGCGGCAGCGCGCCGAAGCACGTGCAGCAGTTCGTCGAGGAGGACTACCTGCGCTGGGATTCGCTGGGCGAGTTCCTCGCACTGGCCGCCTCGCTGGAACACCTCGCGCAGCGCTACGACAACACCGCCGCGGCGGTGCTGGCCAAGGCGCTGGACGAAGCCAACGGCACCTTCCTCGACAACGACCGCTCGCCGGGCCGCAAGCTCGGCACCATCGACAACCGCGGCAGCCACTTCTACATCGCCCTGTACTGGGCGCAGGCGCTGGCCGCGCAGGACGAGGACGCCGCGCTGAAGGCGAAGTTCGCGCCGCTGGCCAAGGCGCTGGGCGAGAACGAGCAGAAGATCGTCGAGGAACTGGTCGCGGTGCAGGGCAAGGCCGTGGACATCGGCGGTTACTACCGCCCGGACCTCGGCAAGACCGGCAAGGCGATGCGCCCGAGCGCCACGCTCAACGCCGCGTTGGCTGCGCTCTGACCGCAGCACGCACGTTGGTTTGATCGAGAACCCGCATCGCCCCGGCGATGCGGGTTTTTCACTCGCGAACGGCCGCGCACTGTGTAGGAGCGCACGAAGTTGCCCCGGTGCGGTAGGGTGGGACCAGGCGCCTCGATTCCCCCATTGCCGATGCCTGCCACCGAACCTGCCCACGCCATCGCCACCTGCATCCGCGACGGCTTCCTGGACTACCACGCCCGCTTCGCCGCGATCACCCGCCGCGCGCGGCGACGCTTCGAGCAGCGCGACTGGGTGGCGGCGCGCGACGATGCGGTCGAGCGCATCGAACTCTATGACTTGTGCATCGGCGAGTGCATGGCCCGCTTGCAGGCCATCGCTGGCGACGCACCCGGCCGTGAGTTGTGGGTAAACGTGCGCGCCACCTTCGCCACGCTGGTCGAAGGGCTGATCGACGGCGAACTGCACAAGACCTTCTACAACACCCTGACCCGGCGCCTGTTCGCCACCCGTGGCGTCGATGACGCCATCGAGTTCATGGCGATCGACATCGAGCCGTCCGACGCCATCACCCACCCGGTCGCGCGCCACGTCTATACCGTGTCCGAATCACGCCCGGCCGATGCCTTCGAGCGCATGTTGGCCGACTACCGCTTCGACGTGTCTTATCGGCACCGCCTGCGTTGCGCCGCGGCCATCGCGGTACGCCTGCAGGACGACCTCGCGCACTGGGGACCGCACCCGGTACGCGCGATCGAGCTGCTGGAAACCGTGTTCTACCGCGAGCGCCGTGCCTATCTGGTCGGCCGCGTGTTCGGCGAGCACCGCTTCTCGCCATGCGTGATCGCGCTGGTCAACGACGGTGATGGCCTGCGCGCCGAGGCGGTATTGAGCCGCCGCCGCGACGTGGCGCATCTGTTCGGTGTCTCGCGCAGCTATTTCCAGGCCGACCTGCCCACCGTCGCCGATGCGGTGGTGTTCCTGCGCAGCCTGTTGCCGGGCAAACCGGTCGATGAAATCTACACCGTGCTCGGCCGCGCCAAGCAGGGCAAGACCGAGCGCTACCGCACCTTCTTCCGCCACTTCCAGCAGCAGCCGAACGAGCGGCTGGTGCATGCCGAGGGCACGCCGGGCATGGTGATGACGGTGTTCACCCTGCCCAGCTACCCGCTGGTGTTCAAGCTGATCCGCGACCGTTTCGCATGGCCGAAAACCATGAGCCGGCAGGACGTGGAAGACCGCTACGCGCTGGTGTTCAACCTCGACCGCATCGGCCGTCTGCTCGACGCGCAACCGTATCGCCACCTGCGTTTCCCGCTGGCGCGCTTCGCCCCGGAGCTGCGCGAGGAATTGCTGGAGAGTTGCGCGCGCAGCGTGCATGTCGAAGGCGACGATCTGGTGATCTCGCTGTGCTACGTGCAGCGCCGCTTCCGCCCGTTGAACCTGTACCTGCGCGAGCAGACCGCCGGGGCCGCGCGCGCGGCGGCGCTGGACTATGCGCAGGCCATTGCCGACATGGCGCGCAACGACATTTTCCCCGGCGACATGCTGCCGAAGAACTTCGGTGTCTCGCGTCATGGCCGTGCCGTGTTCTACGACTACGACGAGCTGTGCCGGGTCGGCGACTGCAACTTCCGCGACTGGCCGCAGCCGCGCAGCGACGAGGAGGCGATGGCCGCCGAGCCGTGGTTCCATGTCGCGCCCAATGATGTGTTCCCCGAGCGCTTCGCGTTGTTCATGGGCCTGCCGAAACCGCTGCTGGAAGCCGTGCGCGAAGCCCACGGCGAACTGTTCGACCCGAACTGGTGGCGTGGCTTGCAAGCCGCCTTTGCCCGCGGCGAGTTTCCTGACAATCCTCCCTATCCGCGCACGCTGCGGCTGGCGTGAGGGGCCCCCCGTAGGAGCGCACCTTGGTGCGCGAGGAGCTCTGCCGGTATAGCCTCATCGCGCACCAAGGTGCGCTCCTACAGGGACGGGAATGCAAAAGCCCGGCATTGCCGGGCTTTTGCATGTCGAATGGCGCCGGGAATCAACGCTTCATCGAGCTGAAGAACTCGTCGTTGGACTTGGTGTTCTTCATCTTGTCGAGCAGGAATTCCATCGCCGCGATCTCGTCCATCGGGTGCAGCAGCTTGCGCAGGATCCAGATCTTCTGCAGCAGCTCCGGCTCGATCAGCAGGTCCTCGCGGCGGGTGCCGGAGCGGTTGATGTCGATGGCCGGGTAGACGCGCTTCTCGGTGATGCGGCGGTTCAGGTGCACTTCGCTGTTGCCGGTGCCCTTGAATTCCTCGTAGATCACCTCGTCCATCTTCGAGCCGGTCTCGACCAGCGCGGTGGCGATGATGGTCAGCGAGCCGCCTTCCTCGACGTTGCGCGCCGCGCCGAAGAAGCGCTTCGGGCGGTGCAGGGCGTTGGCGTCGACGCCGCCGGTCAGCACCTTGCCGGAGCTGGGCACGACGTTGTTGTAGGCGCGCGCCAGGCGGGTGATCGAATCGAGCAGGATCACCACGTCCTTCTTGTGCTCGACCAGGCGCTTGGCGCGCTCGATCACCATCTCGGCGACCTGCACGTGGCGTGCGGCCGGCTCGTCGAAGGTGGAGCTGACCACTTCGCCGCGCACGGTGCGCTGCATCTCGGTCACTTCCTCCGGGCGCTCGTCCACCAGCAGCACGATCAGGTGCACTTCCGGGTGGTTGTAGGTAATGGCGCTGGCGATCTGCTGCATCATCATCGTCTTGCCCGCCTTGGGCGGGGAGACGATCAGCGCGCGCTGGCCCTTGCCCTGCGGCGCCATCAAATCGAGGATGCGGCCGGTGATGTCCTCGGTCGAGCCGTCGCCGCGTTCCAGGCGGAAACGCTTGCGCGGGAACAGCGGGGTCAGGTTCTCGAACAGCGCCTTGTTCTTCGATGCCTCGATCGGTTCACCGTTGATGGTGTCCACGATGTTCAGCGCGAAGTAGCGCTCGCCGTCCTTGGGGAAGCGGATGCGGCCGGCGATGTGGTCGCCGGTGCGCAGGTTGAAGCGGCGGATCTGGCT